>Ga0207873_1000712_pt1 | contig 35168 bp, 41 predicted proteins | sample BGWIniCompost_FD_187373 | JGI IMG/M metagenome (GOLD analysis project Ga0207873, IMG submission 187373) | Cellulose adapted compost microbial communities from Newby Island Compost Facility, Milpitas, CA, USA - BGW Initial Compost (SPAdes)... ... | reverse complement strand
TGAGGCGCGGGACAGCTGGCCAGCCGAAGCCGCGCAGCACGCCCGGAGCGACCGTGTTCCCAGGGGAGGTGACGCTCGAAAGAGTGGCCACCTACGAGAACCTCAGGGAAGCTTTCCGTCGAGTGAAAACCAACGGAGGAGCGCCCGGACCCGACGGACGCACGGTGGGCGACATCGAGCGCGAGTATGGGTGTCGGGCGGAACGCCTTCGGCGGTTACTTCTCACCGGTCGATACCAGCCTCAAGCAGTGCGGCGGGTATGGATCCCGAAAGGGAACGGTGGGAAGCGCGGACTCGGGATCCCGAACGTGGAGGACCGCTGGGTACAGCAGGCGCTGCTGCAAGTCATGGCGCCTGTGTATGAGCGGATGTTCCACGGGAGCAGTCACGGGTTTCGCACGGGACGGAGCTGCCACACGGCGATCGCGGAAGCGAAAGGCTACGTGGAAGCAGAGCGGTACTGGATGGTGGACATCGATCTGGAGAAGTTCTTCGATCGGGTCCCCCATCAAAGGCTGCTGGCGAAACTGAGGAGGACGATCCGCGACGAGCGAATCGTCCACATCATCGGTACGATGTTGCGAGCGGGGGTGGTCATGTCGGATGGCGTGGTCATCGCCACGGAAGAGGGGACGCCGCAAGGCGGCCCGCTCTCTCCATTGCTCAGCTGAGCAGGGCCATGAAAGGCGGCGGCAGCGCTCGCCCCGTGGAGCCGCTCCGTGGCATCCTGCCCGGCGAGCTCCATGGCCCGGCGACGTACCTCCCTTTGGCTGGCGCTGGCGTCTTCGCTCGTCGTGAGCGGGACCCCCGGGACCGCCGCCGCCACCTGGTCGATCGCGGCGGTCGATCGACGGACAGGGGAGGTGGGCGTGGCGGTGGCGTCTTGCATCGCCGGGGTGGACCGGGTGATCGCCCTCGCGCCGGGGATCGGCGCCGTCGCCGCGCAGGCGTACCTGGAGGAGCGGAGCCGTGACGTGGCCTCGCGCCTGCTGTCCGAGGGCGTCGCGCCCGCGGAGGTGGTGGAGCGGGTCAAGGCGCAGGATCCAGAGCACGCCATCCGCCAGTACGGCGTCGTCGACCTGCGGGGCCGCGTGAGCGCGTACACGGGGGCGGAGACGGGCGCCTGGGCGGGTCACTCGATCGGCACGGACGTCTCCGCCCAGGGAAACCTCCTGACTGGCCCCGACGTGGTCGCCGCCGCGCTCCGCGCCTTCGAGGCGGCGCCTCCGGATCCCGGCGCGTGGACCCTGGCCGACCGGCTCCTGGCCGCCCTCGAGGCGGGAGCCTCCCACGGCGGCGACCGCCGCTGCGACCCCGAGCAGACCGCCCTCAGCGCCGCGCTCCGGGTCGCCGCCTCCGCCGCGACGCCCCCCGGGACGACCAGGGGGAGCGACCTGAACCTCTACGTTGCCCGGGACCCCGGCGCGGGCAGCCCCGTCGTCGCCCTTCGCGACGCGTATGAACTCTGGAGACGCGAGCGCACGGGCGGCGCGCCCTCCGCATCTTCCTCTCTTGCCACCAGCTCGGCAGCCTCGAGGGGCCCCGCGCGGGGGTCCTGCGCTCTCCGCCCTCCGTCCCCGGGCGGGGCTTCCCCTTGGGGCGAGGGACTCCGGGGGGCGCTGGCGGTCGGCGTCGCCGCCTTCGTGGCGCGGCGGCGTCGGCGGAGGGAGCCAGCGCCCGCCGGCCAGCCATAGGGAGCGTCCCCCCGTCGAGCTCTCCCGTAGCCGGGCCTCCCGTAGCCGGCCCCCTCTATCGCCACCCCCTCTATCGATTTTGCCTCGACTCCTGCACAAAACGCCAGTACCCACCCGGAGAAATTCGCTCATGGACGGGTTGCGGGCTCCAGCGGGCTTTGCTAGGTACGCAGCCCCTCTTCGGAGGCCTTCCCGATTCCGCGTCTTCGGACCCCGAGCGCGACCGTCAGGGAGATCCCGGAGAGACCGCCGGAATACCGGCAACCGATACCCCGCGAGGCGGGCCGCACCGAAACGGAGTGGACCGAACCGGCGGTGAATCGGGAGGCAGCAGACTCCGGTCCAGCTGCCGCACCTCGAATCCACGCGCGCCCGAAAGGATGGCATCGCCGTCCCGAGGGCCCGGAGCGCGCTCCCTTCCGGAGGCGCTCGCGGCCTCGAAGGCCTCTCTCAGGAACTGCCCAGCCATGATCAGCACCGCCAAAGCGAACTTTCAGCGGATCAGCCCGCGCAAGGCACGCGTGGTCATCAACATGATCCGGGGGCGGAACGCCGCGGAGGCGCTCCAGCTCCTCGAGTTCACCCCCAAGGCCGCCGCCCCCATCGTCAAGAAGGTCGTGGCCAGCGCCCTGGCGAACGCCAGGCAGGTCCGCTCCGACGTCGACGCCGACTCTCTGGTGATCAGCAAGGCGACGGTCGACATGGGGCCCAACCAGCACCTGCGCCGATGGCGTCCCCGCGCCATGGGTCGCGCCACGCAGATCAAAAAAGGCGTCAGCCACATCACCATCGAGCTCGACCAGCGCTGAGGCGCGAAGCGGCCAGAGGTTGTCATGGGACAAAAAACTCATCCCTATGGTTTTCGGCTCGGAGTCATCCGGACCTGGACCAGCAAGTGGTTCGAGGACAAGAACTACCAGAAGTGGCTTCATGAGGACATTCGCATCAAGCGAGCCGTGAAGCAGTACCTCTACAACGCCAACGTGGCGGGTGTGGAGGTCGAGCGGGCCGCCAACAAGGCGAAGGTCATCGTGTACACGGCGCGTCCGGGCATGGTGATCGGCAAGGGCGGCAAGGGCATCGAGGTCCTCAAGAGCGGCAACCTCGACTCGGCTGCCAAGGGTGAGACGAAGTTCCCCGGCGTGCAGTCCTTCACGGACAACGAGATCTTCATCGACGTCCAGGAGGTGCGCAAAGCCGAGACGAACGCGCAGCTGGTGGCGGAGAACATCGCCACGCAGCTCGAGCGCCGCATCGCTTTCCGTCGCGCCATGAAGAAGGCCCTCGGCACGACCATGAAGTTCGGCGCCAAGGGCGTGCGTATCCGCTGCGCGGGTCGCCTGGGCGGCGCCGAGATGGGTCGCGTCGAGACCTACCGCGAGGGCCGCGTGCCGCTGCACACCCTGCGGGCGGACGTGGACTACGGCCTCGCCGAAGCTCGTACGACCTACGGCATCATCGGCGTCAAGGTTTGGATTTTCAAGGGCGAGGTCCTGCAGCGCAAGGCCCGCCGCATCCCGGAGTGAGGCGAAGTCATGCTCCAGCCGAAGCGCACCAAGTGGCGTAAGCAGCAGACGGGAAAGAATCGCGGCACCGCGTGGCGTGGCAGCGACGTGTCCTTTGGTGAGTATGCCCTGCAGGCCACCGAGCGGACGTTCATCACGGCCCGTCAGATCGAGGCCAGCCGTATGGCCATCCAGCGGCACGTGAAGCGCCAGGGCAAGCTCTGGATCCGCGTGTTCCCCGACAAGCCCCTCACCAAGAAGCCCCTCGAAGTCCGCATGGGTAGCGGTAAGGGCTCCGTGGAGCTCTGGGTCGCCGTGATCAAGCCCGGGCGTGTGCTCTTCGAGATCTCGGGTGTCCCCGAGGAGCTCGCGCGCGCCGCCTTCAAGGTCGCCGCCGCGAAGTTGCCGATGCCCACGCGGTTTTTGGTGCGAGGAGCCCTGTGATGAAGGCGAAAGAATTGCACGAGCGCACGACGGAGAGCCTGGTCGAGCTCAAGGCTTCCCTGAAGAAGGATCTCTTCTCCTTCCGCATGAAGAACTTCACCGGCCAGCTCGACGACACGAGCCTGCTCAAGAAGGCGCGTAAGGACATCGCGCGTATCGAGACGATCCTCGCGGCTCGCGCGAGCGAGAGTGAAGGAGGCCAAGCATGAGCAGCACGGAGACCACCAACGGAGTCCGCGACAAGCGGATCCGCCGCATGATCGGGCGCGTGCGGAGCGACAAGATGATGAAGACCGTCGTGGTCGAGGTCATCCGCTACAAGCTCGACCCGGTCTACAAGAAGTACGTCCGCGTGCGGAAGCGATACAAGGCCCACGACGAGGCCAACGAGTACCGCGTCGGCGATCGCGTGGAGATCATCGAGCACCGCCCGCTCTCGAAGGAGAAGCGCTGGAAGGTGTCTCGCCTGGTGGAGCGCCCGGCGCTCGCGGGGAGCTGATTCCGCAAGGAAGCAGGCTAGAGCTTTGGTTAGGAGCTAGCTGAAATGATTCAGGTAGAGTCAGTTCTCAACGTCGCGGACAACTCGGGGGCCAAGGTGGTGCAGTGCATCAAGGTCCTCGGTGGGTCGCGCCGCCGGTACGCCGGGCTCGGCGACGTCATCGTCGTCAGCATCAAAGAAGCCTTGCCCAACAGCAAGGTGAAGAAGGGCACCGTCGCGAAGGCCGTGGTCGTGCGCACGAAGCGCGAGAACCGCCGTCCGGACGGCAGCTACATCAAGTTCGACGAGAACAGCGCGGTCATCATCAACGCTCAGATGGAGCCCGTCGGCACCCGCATCTTCGGGCCGGTGGCCCGCGAGCTGCGCGCTCGTCGCTTCATGAAGATCATCTCGCTGGCTCCGGAGGTCCTCTAATGCAGCGGGTACGAGTAGGCGACCAGGTGGTCGTCGTCAGCGGCAACCACAAGGGCAAGCGCGGACGGGTGAGCCAGGTGCTCGTGGAGCGCAACGCGGTGATCGTCGAGGGTGTGAACCTCGTGAAGCGCCACGTGAAGGCCACCCCGCAGCAGCAGGGCGGCATCGTCGAGAAGCCGGCCCCCCTGGATCTGAGCAAGGTCATGTTGCTCGACCCCGAGTCGGGCAAACCCACGCGCGTCCGCTTCGAGGTGCGCGACGGGGAGAAGGTCCGCGTCGCCAAGAGCGGTGCGGTGATTACCGCGGAGCAGGGCTAAGCCATGAGTGAAGCTGCAGCAAAGCGACAGCCGCGTCTGCGGGAGACGTACCGGAAGACGGTGCTCCCCGGGATGATGAAGCGCTTCGGTTACAAGAACGTCATGCAGGCTCCGCGCCTGGAGAAGATCGTCGTCAACATGGGTCTGGGTGAGGCCGTGGCCAACCCCAAGCTCATCGAGTCGGCGACCAAGGAGCTCGCCGCCATCACGGGTCAGAAGCCCGTCGTGACCCGCGCCAAGAAGTCGATCGCCGGCTTCAAGCTGCGGGAGGGCATGCCCATCGGCGTCAAGGTGACGCTGCGTCGCGAGCGGATGTGGGAGTTCCTGGATCGCCTGATCTCGCTCAGCATCCCGCGCGTCCGCGACTTCCGGGGCGTGAGCCCCCGCGCCTTCGACGGCGCAGGCAACTACACCCTGGGTCTGAAGGAGCAAATCGTGTTCCCGGAGATCGACTTCGACAAGGTCGACAAGATCAAGGGAATGAACATCACCATGGTCACGACCGCCAAGACCAACGAGGAAGCCAAAGAGCTCCTCGCGCAGCTTGGAATGCCTTTCAGGAGCTGAACCGGATGGCACGCGCATCTCAGTGGGCGAAAATGACCCGCCCCCCGAAGTTTTCGACCCGTTTCGTGCGACGCTGCCACGTCTGTGGCCGTCCGCGAGGGGTGTACCGCGACTTCAACCTTTGCCGTGTTTGCCTGCGACAGATGGCTCTGCGCGGGGAGCTGCCCGGCGTCACGAAGGCGAGCTGGTGACACCATGATGACCGACCCGATCGCGGATATGCTCGCGCGCATCAGGAACGCGGCCCTGGCCCGTCACGATGCGGCGCACATCCCCGCAAGCAAGCTGAAGAAGGAAATCGCCGTTCTGCTCAAGCGCGAGGGCTACGTGTCCGACGTGCGTGAGGAGGAGTGGGGTCCCAAGAAGCGCAAGACGCTGACCGTCACGTTGAAGTACGGGCAGGATCGTCGCAGCGCCTTCATCGGGATCCGGCGCGTGTCCAAGCCTGGTCGGCGCGTGTACGTTGGCCACGCGGACATCCCGCGGGTGCTCAATGGACTGGGCGTCTCGATCCTGAGCACCTCCCAGGGGCTCATGACGGACCGAGAGGCTCGTAAGCGCAAGGTCGGCGGCGAGCTGTTGTGTGAGGTTTGGTGATGGCTGAAGCACAGGACATCAAGCTGTCTCGGCTGGGCAAGCGCCCCGTACCGATCCCGAAGGGGGTCACGGTCACCCTGAAGGACGGCGCCATCGAGGTGCAGGGTCCGAAGGGCAAGCTCAGCCGGGTGCTGCCGAAGGGCGTCCTCGTCGACCGCGAGGGCGACGAGCTGAAGCTCCGCGCGGACGCCACCGGTGTCGACTACGCCCGCATCCAGGGCCTCGGGCGTGCGCTCGTGGCGAGCATGGTGAAGGGCGCCGCCGAGGGCTACGAGCGGATCCTGGAGCTGCACGGCACCGGTTACCGCTGCGAGCTCAAGGGCACGACCATCAACTTCAACCTCGGCCTGTCGCACCCCGCGCAGATCCAGGTGCCGACGGGCATCAACGCGACCGTCCCCGGGGACTCCAAGGGCACGGTGCTCATCCTCAACTCCGCCGACAAGGAGCAGCTGGGACAGCTGGCTGCGACGATCAAGCGGCTGCGTCCGTCGGAACCCTACGGCGGCAAGGGCATTCGTTACCGCGGCGAGCAGATCCGTCGCAAGGCCGGCAAGGCAGGTAAGGGCCGCAAGTAAGCGGGTTCGAGAGAAGCTGTCGATCAGAGGGCTCAACCATGGCAAGAAAGCTCACCGGCCGAGAGCGCCGCAAGTTCCGCATCCGCAACAAGATCTCCGGCGTGTCGGAGCGTCCGCGGCTCACCGTCTTCCGCAGCGCGCGGCACATCTACGCGCAGGTGATCGACGACGTCGGAGGTCAGACCATCGCCGCTGCTTCGACCATGTCGCCCGACCTCAAGGGCAACCTGGGCGACGGCGACAAGACCGAGGCGGCGAAGAAGGTTGGCGCGCTCGTCGCCAAGATCTGCCTCGAGAAGAAGATCGAAAAGGTCGTGTTCGACCGCAACGGGTACCTCTATCACGGGCGCGTCAAGGCTTTGGCCGAGGCGGCTCGCGAGGCCGGCCTCCAGTTCTGAGAGACGCAGCATGGCATTTGAAAGCTTCGACGACGACAAGCTCAAGGAGCGAGTCATCCACATCAACCGCGTGGCCAAGGTGGTCAAGGGCGGTCGCCGGTTCAGCTTCTCCGCCCTGGTCGTGGTCGGGGACGAGGACGGCCACGTTGGCGTCGGCTTCGGCAAGGCGAACGAGGTCCCGGAGGCGATCCGCAAGGGAAACGAGCGGGCTCGCAAGAACCTGTTCAAAGTCCCGATGATCGGCCGCACCATCCCGCACCAGGTGCTGGGTGAGTTCGGCGCCGGTCGCGTGCTGCTGAAGCCCGCCGCCCCTGGTACGGGCGTGATCGCGGGCGGCCCGGTGCGTGCGGTGGTCGAGTCCGCGGGGATCCAGGACATCCTCACGAAGTGCATCGGCACGACCAACAAGCACAACGCCGTGCACGCCACCATCACGGCGCTGCAGGCGCTGCGCTCGCCCGAGGCGATCGCGGCGGCTCGGGAGCTCGAGGCGTCGGTCGTCGCCGAGGACTACCCGCTGGCGCAGACCGCGGCGCAGAGCAACGTCGCCCAGTCGATCGTGGTCGGCACGGGCGCTTCGACCGGGAGTGCGTCATGAGTATCCGCCTGGAAGTTCGCCAGCGGGCGAGCGTGATCGGGCGCCCCGAGGCTCAGCGTAAGGTGCTCAAGGGGCTCGGTCTGCGCGGCATCGGCTCCAGCGTGGTGGTCGACAACACGCCGTCGTTCCGCGGCATGATCAAGAAGGTGCTTCACCTCGTCGACGTGAAGGAGCTGAAGGCATGAGCGAAATTCTCTCTCGGTTGGCTCCGCCGCCCGGCGGACGCACGTCGGAGCGTCGCGTGGGACGCGGCACCGGCTCCCACCTCGGCAAGACCTGTGGCCGTGGCGTCAAGGGTCAGAAGGCCCGCAACGGCGGCAACATCGGCAAGCTGCACTTCCAGGGTGGCCAGACGCCCATCCAGCGCCGGCTCCCGAAGCGCGGGTTCCGCGTGCCGTTCCCGGTGGAGACGGTGGCGATCAACCTGGCAGCCCTCGATCGCTTCGAGTCGGGTGCTACGGTCGACGAGGCGAAGCTCCGCGAGGCGCGCCTCGTCCAGGGCTCGGACGTCCTCATCAAGATCCTGGGTGAGGGTCAGCTCACGAAGAAGCTCACCGTGCACGCCCACAAGTTCAGCAAATCTGCTCTCGAGAAGATCCAGGCAGCGGGCGGCAGCGCCGTCACGCTGGGTGCGACCGACTCCGAGGGCGCGGCCAAGGCGGAAGGCTGACGCCGGCGGCGCCGGTGTCCTGACCGGAATCGGCGCCCGCACGTCACGCACGATATGGCTCTGTTTCGAGGTTTCTCCAACATCGGGAAGGTGCCCGAGCTCCGGCGGCGGATCATCTTCTCGCTGACGGTGATCGCGATCTACCGGATCGGCGTGTTCATCACGACGCCCGGCGTGGACCGGGCCGTGATGAAGGACCTCATTCAGCAGGAGGGCGGGGTCCTCGGGCTGATGAACCTGTTCTCGGGGGGCGCCCTCGAGAACCTGTCCATCTTCGCCTTGGGCATCATGCCCTACATTTCCGCGAGCATCATTCTGCAGCTGCTCGGCCTGGTCTCGAAGACCGTCGAGGAGATGCGGAAGGAAGGCGAAGCGGGGCGCCGTAAGCTCGAGCAGTACACGCGCTACGGCACCATCATCCTGAGCTTCGTGCAGGGCTTCTTCATGGCCACGCAGCTCGAAGCCCAGAGCATGAGCGGCCAGGGCGACCTGGTGGCGGAGCCGGGGTGGAGCTTCCGGTTGATGACGGTGCTCACCTTGACGACGGGCACGGCCCTGTTGATGTGGCTGGGCGAGCAGGCGACGGAGCGCGGCATCGGCAACGGTATCTCGCTCATCATCTTCGCCAGCATCGTGAGCGGCATCCCGACGGGCGTGACCCAGTACTGGGCCAGCACGGGCGGTGAGATCGAGCCGCTGACCGTCGCCATCGTGCTCGCGGTGCTCCTGGTGAGCATCGCCGTGGTGGTGTTCTTCGAGCGGGCGCAGCGCCGCATCCCGATCCAGTACGCGCGTCGCCAGGGTGCGCGGCGGATCTACGGGGGCGAGACGGCCCACCTGCCGCTGAAGGTCAACATGGCGAGCATGATCCCGCCGATCTTCGCGTCCAGCTTGCTCGTCTTCCCCGCGACCTTGGCGAACTTCGACATCCCGGGGATGCAGACCTTCAGCGCCGTGCTGAGCCGGGGTGACTGGGTGTTCCACACCATGTTCGCCTTGCTGGTGGTGTTCTTCTGCTTCTTCTACACGCAGGTCACCTTCCAGCCCGTCGACGTGGCGGAGAACCTGAAGAAGCAGCAGGCGAACATCCCGGGGATCCGTCCGGGGCGGCAGACCGCCGAGTACCTGCAGCGGATCGTCAGCCGCCTGACCGTGGGTGGTTCGGCTTACGTGGCGGCCATCTGCGTGATCCCCGCGGTCATCGCCCAGTCCTTCCGCGTGCCATTTCAGTTCGGCGGCACCAGCCTGATGATCGTGGTGGGCGTGGCCCTCGAGACGGTCAACCAGATCGAGGCACACCTCATCACGCAGAGCTATGAGGGTCTGACTGGACCCAAGATGACCCGCCTGAGCGGGCGGAGGCCAGCATGAGACTCGTACTCGTCGGGGCACCGGCCAGCGGCAAGGGAACCCAAGCGAACGTCCTCAGCGAGAAGTTCGGCGTCCCCAAGATTTCGACGGGGGACATGCTGCGCGAGGCGCGGAAAGCCGGAACGAAGCTGGGGCGGGAGGCCGAGGGCTACATGAACGCGGGCAAGCTCGTGCCCGACGAGGTGGTCATCGGGCTCGTGGACGAGCGCCTCGAGCAGCCGGACGCCGCCAAGGGTTTCATTCTGGACGGATTCCCGCGGACGGTGGCCCAGGCCGAGGCCCTGGCCGGGCTCCTGGAGCGGCGAGGGGTGACGCTCGACGCGGTGGTTCAGCTCGATGTGGACCGGGAGCTCCTCATGGAGCGCGCCACCCTGCGCCGGACCGACAAACGGACTGGACAGATCTATCACCTGAAATATAATCCTCCGCCCCCCGACGCGGACCTCGATCATCGAGCCGACGATCGGGAGGAAACGGTCGCGGCCCGACTGGATCAGTACGACGCCATGACCGCGGCTCTCCTGCCGCACTACGAGCAGCAGGGCCTGCTCCGACGCATCGACGGTGTTGGGGCGCCCGAGCAAGTGACTGAACGGCTCCTCGCCGCCCTCGGGCAGAAGGTGGGTTGAGCTTTTCTGCCGTCTCACTTCGGAGAGGCGGCCCAATTTGGAGGCAACGGAACGGAAAGCAGAAAGACTCTCAGCGGTGTGGTGGTCGAGGTCCGACCCAAGGCGCTCTTCCGGGTGACCTTGGAGGACGGCAAGACCGTCCTGGCAGGTCCCTCGGTTCAACTTCGCCACGCCATCGTTCGACTCGTGGTCGGCGATCGAGTCACCGTACAGCTTTCCACCCACGACCCCAGCCGGGGACGAATTATCGCCAAGGCCTGACCGGAACGGCCGAGGGCACTGCGAAGGAAGAGTCCGATGAAGGTGCGTCCGAGCGTCAAGAAGATTTGTGACAAGTGCAAGGTCATCCGCCGGCAGGGCGTCGTGCGCGTGATCTGCGAGAACCCCCGGCACAAGCAGCGTCAGGGCTGAGGCCGAGGAGAGGACTGAGTCATGGCACGTATCGCTGGAGTTGACCTGCCCCGCCGCAAGGCGCTGGGCTACGCCCTTCCGTACATCTACGGCATCGGCCGCACGAAGGCCCTCGAGATCTGCGACAAGGCCGGCATCCCGCCGGAGCGCAGGGTCGACGAGCTGAGCGACGCTGACGTCAAGGCCCTGCGTGACACCATCGAGGCCGGTTACAAGGTCGAGGGTGACGCGCGCCGGGAGGTGCAGCAGAACATCAAGCGGCTCATGGACCTCGGTTGCTACCGGGGGCTGCGTCACCGCAAGGGTCTGCCCGTCAACGGGCAGCGCACTCACACCAACGCTCGCACCCGCAAGGGCCCGAGCAAGGGCGCTCCGCGCCGTAAGTAAGGCGCGGACACTGACGCCCAGACGCCGGACGCACCGACTGCCTGACGCACCGAGGAAGATTCGAGATGGCTACAGCTAAGAAGCGCGCAGTTCGCAAGGCCCCGAAGAAGAACATTCACGCGGGGATCGCGCACATTCGTTCGACCTTCAACAACACCATCATCACGATCACCGACGTGAACGGTAACGCGGTGTCGGCGGCCAGCGCCGGCTCGCGTGGGTTCAAGGGCTCGCGCAAGAGCACGCCCTTCGCGGCGCAGCTCGCCGCGGAGGAGGCCGGGCGTCGGGCGATGGAGCACGGGATGCGCTCCGTGGCGGTGTTCGTGAACGGTCCTGGTGCGGGTCGTGAGAGCGCTCTGCGTGCCCTGCAGCAGGTTGGTTTCCGCGTCACCATCATCCGCGACGTGACCCCCATTCCCCACAACGGTTGCCGCGCTCCCAAGCGCCGCCGCGTGTAAGGCCGAGAGAGAGAGACTGTCATGGCACGTTACCTTGGTCCCGTCTGCAAGCTCTGTCGCCGCGAAGGCACGAAGCTGTACCTGAAGGGAGAGCGCTGCTTCTCGGAGAAGTGCGCCGTCAGCCGTCGTCCGTATCCCCCGGGTCAGCACGGGCAGGGTCGCATCAAGCTCAGCGAGTACGGACTCCGCCTCCGCGAGAAGCAGAAGGTGCGCCGCATCTACGGCCTGCTGGAGAAGCAGTTCGCGGGCTACTACTTCACCGCCGCCCACATGAAGGGGCCGACGGGCGAGGAGATGCTCGGGCTCATCGAGCGGCGCCTCGACAACGTGGTGCACCGCATGGGCTTCGCGGTGAGCCGCGCCCAGGCACGCCAGCTGGTGCGCCACAACCACATCCTGGTGAACGGCAAGCGGGTCAACATCCCCAGCTACCGCGTCAGCCCGAACGACAAGATCGAGCTGCGTGAGCGCAGCCGCAAGATCGTGTTCGTGCAGCACGCGCTGGCCGTCGCCGAGGGCCGCCCCACGCCGGGTTGGGTCGAGGTGGACAAGGCGAACTTCGCCGGCACCGTCAAGTCGATGCCGATCCGCGACGAGCTCAACGAGCCGGCGCTCCGCGAGCAGTACGTCGTCGAGTACTACTCACGGTGATTCAGCACTCTGGTGAAGGCCCACGTTCACGCGCTGCGTGAGGTGGGCTTTTGCCGCACGCGGGCAGGCCGCGGGACCGAACGAAGGAGCGGGTTCCTCTGAGGTCCGGGACGGCCGCGCGAACCAAGTCGCCGATCTCGGCGCAGCCCCCACGAGGAGAAGGTACAGCACATGGTCACCCAAATGATGAGCCGCAACTGGCGTGATTTGATCCGTCCGAAGGCGATCCAGCTGGAGACGGAGAGCGCGAGCGACTTCTACGGCAAGTTCACCTGCGAGCCCCTCGAGCGGGGCTTCGGCATCACCATCGGCAACTCGCTGCGTCGCGTGCTGCTCGCCTCACTCCAGGGCGCGGCGATCACGGCGGTGCGCGTCGATGGCGCCCTCCACGAGTTCACCACCATCCCCGACGTCGTCGAGGACGTCACGGACATCATCCTCAACCTCAAGGAGGTGGTGTTCCGCGCGGAGACCCCGAAGACCTACACGGTCCGGGTGGAGAAGGAAGGTCCTGGCGTCGTCACCGCCGGGGACATCGCCCTGGTCGACGGCCTCAGCGTCCTCAACCCCCACCACCCCATCGCCACCCTCGACAAGAAGGGGCCGCTGTCGATGGAGTTCACGGTGAACGTGGGGCGCGGCTACGTGCCGGCGGACCGCAACAAGAGCCCGGCGATGCCCATCGGTACGGTGCCGATCGACGCGCTGTTCTCGCCGATCCGCAAGGTCAACTACACCGTGCAGAACGCCCGCGTCGGGCAGGTCACGGACTACGACAAGCTGATCCTCGAGGTGTGGACCAACGGCTCGGTCCGCCCCGCGGACGCACTGGCGTTCGCCGCCAAGATCCTGAAGGAGCAGCTCTCCATCTGGATCAACTTCGAGGAGACCGAGGACACCGCCTACCAGGCGAACGGCTCCGAGGACGAGCCACTCAACGACAACCTGTTCCGTTCCGTGGACGAGCTGGAGCTGTCGGTGCGGTCTGCCAACTGCCTGCAGAACGCCAACATCTCGCTGATCGGGGAGCTCGTGCAGCGCACGGAGCAGGATATGCTGAAGACCAAGAACTTCGGCCGGAAGTCCCTCAAAGAGATCAAGGAAATCCTCGCCACGATGGGTCTCTCGTTGGGCATGAAGCTCGACGGCTGGCCCCAGATGCTGGAGCGCTGGAAGCAGCAGCAGGCGCAGGGTTGAGCGTCCCATTAGGAGCAAACAGTCATGCGACATCGCAAGTCCGGGCGGCAGTTCAGCCGCAACACGAGCCATCGGCGGGCCATGCTCCGCGCGCTGACCGCCAACCTGATCGCCCACGAGCGCATCGAGACCACCGACGCCAAGGCGAAGGAGCTGCGGCGGGTCGCGGAGCGCGTCATCACCCGGGCGCGTCGGCTCGGAGACGTGGCGTTCACCCCGAATGACCAGCTCAGCGTGGCGGATCGGTCGCGGCGCCTGGCTGCGCAGCAGCAGGTGGGGCGCTTCCTGCAGCGCTTCGCGGTCGTGACGGAGTCGGAGGACTCCTCCAAGAAGATCGATCTGATCGAGAAGGTGTTCGTCGACCTGGCGAAGCGCTTCAAGGATCGTCCGGGCGGCTACACGCGCATCATCAAGGTGGGCAACCGCCGCGGGGACAACGCGCCGATGTCGATCATCGAGCTGGTCGATCCGGGCGCGGCGCCGAGCGCCGAAGAGTAAGACGCGAGAGCGTATCCCCGTCAGGGGAAGATCGTCGGGCCCGCAGGGCGCGTCGTCGGTGGATGCTACCGACGGGCGTTCTGGTCGGGCCCGTGGTCGTTCTTGGGCGAAAGCGGGGCCGCCGAACTCGGCGTGCGCGCCGTGGGCCGAGGGGCGCGCGGACATGGGGGTGATTGACGTCGCTGGCGGCGTCGCGGCGCGTCGTTGCGGGGCCGTCGTGAGGACAGCGATGCTCGTCGTGGCGAGGTGGCGGGTGGCGTCGTGGCGGAGAGCCGTGAGGGCAGCGATGGTCCCGGTGACGAGCGGTAGGACGTCGCGGCGCGTCGTCAACGCGACCAGGGATCGTCGTCGGGGGAACTAGCCGTGTCTGCGTCGCCAGTGGGTGAGCCGTCCGCGAGGGCATCCGCTGGGGCCGTTCGCGTGGCGGTTTGGGCGGCGGCGGTGTCGTCGTGCGCGGCGGGCGCGTCGTTGAGCGCGTCGTTGGACGGCACTGCGCCTTCCTGCGGCAGCGCGGTGGGGAGCGCTTCGGCGGGCGGCGCTGCGGGGGCTCCGTCGCTGGGGGGCCCTGGGGCGTCCGCGGCTTGCGGGCTGTCCACGACGTCCGCGGCGATGCCGTCGGGGGGCTCGCTGGCGGACCGTGGGGCGTCGTCCGTGCCGTCGGAGTCGTCGTCGCTCTCGGGGGGGCTCGTGGCGGGCAGGGCATTTATCGCGCTGGAGCCGATGTCCTCGTTGCCGTCGGCGAGGGCGTCAGCGCTCGCATCGGGGCGGCTCGCCCCGTCGTCGCTCGCGTCGCGGCGAGCGGCGGCGTCACCGGCTCGTCCCGCGTGGAGCGGGTCGTCACCGGTCGCGCCATCGCCGTCCCGGGCTTGTGCCTCGTCGGTCCCCTGGTCGTCGGTCCCCTGGTCGTCGGTCCCCTCGTCGTCGGTCCCCTCTTCGGCTGGCGGCTCGTCGTCGTTGCTGGGCGAATCGCGGTGGATCTCGACGGAGCGACGACGGCGCGCGCCGATCCACAGGATGCCGCCTGCGCCCAGGAGCGAGATCCCGGCGATGGCGGCGGCGCCCCAGTAGCGCGTCGTCGGGCTCAGGGGCAGGGAGTCGTCCGTGAGGGCCGCCTCGAGGGTCTCTTCGGCGAGGCGATTGGACGGATCCAGAGCCATCGCCTGGTGCAGGAGCCCCTGGTCCACGATGCCGCGGTCGATCAGGCGTCGCGCCTCGAAGGTGAGCCGGAGGCTCTGGAGAGCGCGGCGCTCCTTGTCGCTGGAGGCGACGCGCTCCGCGGTGCGCAGGGCGGCGACGGCGCGCTCCGGGTGCTGATCGCCATGAGCGCGCACGTAGTCGAGGTACCCCGCCGTCATCTCGTCGCGACGCTCGAACATCGGGTTGAAGGCGAGCACGCGATCGTAGCGCTCCACCATCTCCTCGAGCTTCCCCGCCCGGTGAGCGGCCTGCCCCTGCTCGAAGAGATCGTACTGCTCCGCCTGGCGCAGGCGATCGAACTCGGAGAAGAGCTCGCGGGCCGTGCGCTGCCAGCTCCACTCCCTCGGCGCGCGCTTGCCCATGGTGTTCTCGTAGGCGTCGCGGAGCTGCCAGGTGGCGACCTCGCCCAGGAGCACGAGCGCTTCGCGGGCGGCGCCGCGCAGCTGGGCGCGTTCGCTCTGGGCGAAGCTGATGATGACGCGGGCCGAGTCCGGATCGCGGATGCGCCCGAAGGCCCGCAGGATGTCCGCGAGAGCCTCCGGATCCTCCGTGCGGAGGGCCTCTCCGGCGATGGCCTTGCCCCGCAGATCGAGCTGGCGCTCCGCCCACTGCGCGATCTTTTGAGCCGGGTGGCGGCGCGCCTCGATGAGCGCGGCGATGCTGCGGTCACCCATGGCCTCGAGCTCGAGCTGGGTGTTGATCCGGAGGAACTCTCCGTACCGGACGTAGACGTGCACCAACGACCGGGCCGCGGCGGCGGTGTTGATGTGACGCAGCATGCGGCTCATGGCCAGGGCGTGCACCAGGTTGCGCCAGATCTCGTTCGCGGGCTCCGCGCGTTCGACGACGATCGCCAGAAAATCGCTGGCGGAGCCGCCCTCGCCGGGGTTCGCGCGGAGCTCCTGGCGCTTCGCAGCGCGGATGCGGTCGAGGGCGTCCCGCATCGCCCCCTTGTTCGCCCTGTCCGCCAGCTTGTCGAGGCGGGTGTGCAGGGAAGGGACCCAGCGGGTCTGGACCTCGAGCAGCTCACGCACGGCCCGCTCGCGCACCATGGGCTCCGCGTCGGTCAGGCGCGCGAGCAGGGCGTCGAGGGCTTCCAGATCTGCCTTGGTGGGATCGGGCAGGGCGATGGACGGCGGGTCCGGGAGCTCCGCCAGCGGGCGAGGAGGGGCCTCGGAGGGCTCTTTGGGGGCCTCTTCGGAGGGCTCCGTGGAGGGCGGCGCCGTGGAGGACTCCGTGGACGGCTCGGCGTCCGCCCGTGCGTCGGGCGTCGCGGTGGCGGTCGCGCCGAGGAGCCCGGCGCCGAGGAGCCAGCGGGCGAGGAGTCCATGCACGACGGCGCGCCGCGCGCGCAGGGGACGACCCGGGACAGGACGGTGCAGCGCGCTCACCTCCAAAGTCAGTCGAGGATCCGGAAATCCGAGAATTCGCCGGTGTAACCACGCCAGCGCGTGTCGACGCGATCGACCCGCGCTGCGCTCGGTCCCTTCTGGGCCCATCCGAACAGCTCGCGGATGGACAGCTCCTCGCCCTCGGCGAGGATCTCCACGGAGCCGTCGGGGCGATTGCGCACCCAGCCGCACAGCCCGAGGCGTCGGGCCTCGCGCTGGGTGGACGCTCGGAAGTAGACGCCCTGGACCCGTCCGCGAACGAAGAGCTGAAGCTGCTTCAAAGCCATGCGCTCCGCGTGTTACCGAACCCCATCGAGGCGAGCAACTCGCGTGAGCCCTGGGGCCGCCGGATTCGTCCGGGGGAGCGGAGCCGCCCTGTCAAGTCGAAGTGGGCCAGTCGGGAAAGGCCATCCGAAAGGGGACACGGCGTCGTTGCGAGGGGGCGGCCGGCGGGACCAAGCGGGCCGGAGGAGCGGCGAAACACGGGCTTGGTACGCCGTGTGGACCCCCTCTCGCCCACTGTGGTCGAATACCTCTGTGGCACACGCCAACTCGGACCTGACGCCCGGGGAGCCCTCCGCAGGTCAGCTGCGGCGAGCGCTCGAGCGGGAGGAGCGCATCGCGGCCGCCCTGCGGGACGTCGGGCAGGCCCTGGGCTCGACCCTCGAGTTGGACGATCTGCTGCAGCTCATCCTCTCCCGGCTCCAGGAGCTCGTCGAAGCCGAGCGAGCGGTGCTCTACCTCGTGGACGAGCCGCGGCAGGTGCTCCGGTGTCGCCGCGCCACCGGTCCTCCCCTGAACCTCGAGGTGCCCGTGGGGGAGGGGCTGGTGGGGCGGGTGGCGCGCGCCGGCCGGGCGCTCCGCCTGGATGAGGGGCGGCAGGAGGCGTGCTTCCAGCCCCGCTGGGACGACGTGCCCGGGACCACGTCGGGGACCGCGCTGGCCGCCCCCCTCAAGAACAACCTCGGACGCACCATCGGCGTGCTCGAGGTGGTGGGTCGGCGGGAGCCCTTCACGGAGCAGGACGAGGCGATCCTCAACGCGCTCAGCACCCAGGCCGCCGTCGCCATCGACAACGCCCACTTGCTCGGGACGTTGGTGGAGCGGAACCGCCAGCTGTCCGCCACCAAGGTGCAGCTCGAGCGTCGCGTTCGGGATTTGGAGCTCCTGTTCGAGCTCGAGCGCTCGACCGCTCACGCGGCGTCCCACGAGGAGCTCGCTCGCGCGGTGCTCGGGCGCTTGGCGCGAGCGTGCGATGCGCGGGCCGCAGGACTCCTCCTCCGCGACGAAGAGACCCGCGAGCTGGTCGAGTACACCCTCGACGTGGAGGCGCCCGGGATGCGCGCGCGGGGCGGTGTGAGCGAAGGCCCCTTGCTCCGGGCGATGGTGGCGAACGCTCCGCTCCAGCAGACGGCGCCGCCGCCCAGCGACTCCGATCTGCTGCTCCCCGCGCTCCCGTTCCCCATCACGACCTTCGCCGCCGAGCCCCTCGAGGGGGACGAGGGGACGCTCGGGGCGCTGGCGCTGTTCAACAAGCTCGACGGCAAGGCCTTCTCGGAAGAGGACCTCGGGCTGCTTCGGCTCGTCAGCGCCAACCTCTCGACGGCCGTCCGGCTCTTCGACACGGGGCGCGCGCGGGAGCGCGAGGAGCGGCTCACGAGCATCGGGCGCCTCTTGTCGCAGGTCATCCACGATTTCCGATCGCCGATGACGGTCATCAGCGGCTACGTGCAGCTGATGGAGGAGTCGGACGATCCGGCCCAGCGCCGCCGCTACGCGGAGGAGATCCTCGCGCAGTTCGAGGCAGTGGCGTCGATGCAGCGCGAGGTGCTCGCCTTCGCGCGGGGGGAGAGTGATGTCTTCGTGAGGCGCGTCTACCTCGATCGGTTCTTCGCGGACCTCGCGCGTCAGCTCCGCCACGAGGTCGAGGGGCGGGCCGTCGAGGTCGTGCTCGACGTCGAGCCCAAGCTCGTGGGGCGCTTCGACACGGAGCGGCTCACCCGCGCTCTGCTCAACCTCGTGCGCAACGCCGTCGAAGCCATGGGACAGGAGGGCGGTCGAGTCACCGTCGGGGCACGTCGGGACGGCGCCGAGCTGAGCCTGTTCGTCGAGGACACGGGGCCAGGGATCCCGGAGGCGGTGCAGGCGCGGCTGTTCCAGTCCTTCGTCACCGCGAACAAGGAGGGCGGCACCGGGCTCGGGCTCGCCATCGTGAAGCGCATCGTCGAGCAGCACGGCGGCACGGTGTCCGTCGACACGTCTCCGGGGCGCACCCGCTTCGACCTCCGGCTCCCCGGGCAGTTCGAAGCGGAGCCGAAGCCCAAGGTCGTGGAGACGCCCACGAAGGCGCAGCCGCCCCCCCGGTCCCGTGCCAGCTCCTCGTCGGGCCCGAGCAGGACCCGCGCGCGAGCCCCTCGCTCCAAGGCTTCCCATCCCACGCGCCGCTCGCCCCCAGGAAAGCGTGCGTGAGCGCATCGCACGGCGCGGCGTTCTGCAAGCACATCCAGCGATCAGACGCGGGGAGCGAACGCCAACGTACGGTCGACCTCTGCGGGGCCCCTACTCGGCGCCCCTCGCGCCCGGAGCGGAGCGAGGACGCGAGGTCGTCCAGGGACGCACTGCGCCGGGGGAGCAATCCTGGAGACACTCGCCAGGCAGGTCCCCGGGGTCGTGCCCAGATGAACGAAGGAGCAGGGCAGCTAGAGGGGCGGCAGCCAAGCTGGGTGGGCGAGGGAGGGCCCCCGCTCGCTGTGACACCCCCCTACGCGATCCGGGGCGATCGCCCGCGGCCTGGCTCCATCGACCCGCCCTAACGCCTTCCCATGGGCAGCGACGCCCCAATCGCGGTAAGCAGGGGAGAGGAACTGGAGTGGACCCCCACGACGCGAACCCTGGCAAGGTGGCCCAGCGCCGCCTCGAGCTGCCCATCGCCCGGGAGCGGCGCATGGAGCTCGAGACCTGCGCTTACTGCCCTCGGCTGTGCCGCGCGGTGTGTCCCGTGTCCAACGCGGAGCCCCGGGAGGCCCTGATCCCTTGGGGCAAGATGACCTCCCTGCTGTCGGCGGAGCCCTCCGGGGTCCGCTTGGAGCCCTGGGGCTGCACCGGATGCGGCGCCTGCACCGAGCTCTGTCGGCACGACAACCCCGTCGCCGAGGTGCTGATCGAGGGGCGCGCGTCCGTGTTCGCGGCGGGGCGGGCGCCCGAGGCCGCCGTCCGGATCGCCCAGGAGCACCCCGGGCGGCTCCTGCGGCAGGCGGCCCACATCGAGCGGCTGAGCCGCGCCGTGGAGACGGATCCCGCCGCGCCGACGGCGCTCCTGCTCGGGTGCGCCACCCTGCAGAGCTCGCCGGGGATGGCCGAGGAGGTGGTGCGCCTCACGGGTCGGTTGGCGCAGCGGCCCGTCCGGCTCGTCTCCGAGTGCTGCGGGCTCATCCCGTCCTTGGCCGGGGACGCCTCGGGAGCCCGCCTGGCCCAGGAGCGCCTGGGGCGCGCCCTGCAGGGGGTGGACCGCCTGATCGTCGCCGATCCGGGCTGCCACCGGGCGGTGACGGAGCTCGTCGGTGGGCGCCGCTCCCTCGCGCGCCAGCTGGAACACACCTCGTTCCTCGCCTTCGCCGCAGGGCGAGGAAAGCCGCTGCGGCGGGTGGACCGCCCGGGAGTCCGCTACGGGTGGCAGCCGCCCTGTTGGGCCCGGGGGAGCAGCGCCGAGCCGGCGGCGCGGGTCCTGCTCGAGCAGCTGATCGGAGAGTTCGTCGAAGTGGATCCGGGCTGCACCGGGGGCGGCGGGCTGGTGCCGTCGGTGCTGCCGGAGGCGTCGCGGCGCATCGGCGTGTCGCGGCTCGAGGCGTTCCGAGCGGCGGGCGTGGACTGCGTCGTGACGGGCTGCGCCTCCGGGGCGCGGCGCCTGCGGGCGTCGGCGCAGAGTGAGGCCGCCGAGGCGCCCCGCGTGGTGGAGTTGACGTCGTTACTCCGCCAGGGCCTCGAGGAGCCATGAGCGCGCGCCTCCCGCCCCGTCGGCGTACGGTCGCGGCGCGCATCCTGCTGTCCTACGCCGCCATCCTCCTGGCGTTCTGCGTTGCGGCGGGTTGGAGCCTGTGGGCCCAGCGGAGCTCCGCCCGGGAAGCGCAGCTCCTGCGGGACGGCTACATGCCCCTGGCGCTCTCGCTGCGCGACCTCGTCGCGAGCCAGGACACCTGGAACACGCAGCTCAACCACGTCACCGCGGCGCGCAACCCGGCGGACAAACGCATCTGGTTCGACACCGCCTTGACCATCGGTCGCCCGAAGCGGCTGGCGGAGGTGCGCGCGCGCATCCAGCAGGTCTTCACCGCGGGAGACACCCAGACCGCGGCCATCGGCGCCGATCTGCTCGCGGAGACGACGTACATCGAGAGCTTCCTGAACCAGGACGAGCCCCTGGTCGCGCAGCTGTTCGAGACCTTGGGGCGGGCCCCCAGCGGCAGCCTGAGCGATCGCGCGGAGCAGCTCCGCGACGAGCTGGTGACCCGGGGGTTCACCGCGAAGAAGCGCTTGAGCAGCCTGGAGCGCCTCGTCCAGACCCACGTGGACGGGTTGCTCGACCAGGCGCGGAGCCGGGAGCGGCTCGCCCTCGGGATCCTGGTGGCGCTCGTCGGCCTGACCCTGCTCCTCGGGTTGCTCATGGTCCTGTATGCGCGGCGCGTGCTGCGACCCCTCGGGCTCGTCACGGAGCGCGCGAAGGCGGTCGGTCGCGGCGACTTGACCCCCCGTGAGCCCCTCGGCTCGAGGGACGAGCTTGGCGAGCTCTCGTCCACCTTCGAGAAGATGGTGAGCGCGATCTCCGAGGCCAACGAACGCCTGCTCGCGACGGAGCGCCTCGCCACGATCGGGAAGATGGCGGCCCACGTGACCCACGAGGTGCGCAACCCGCTGTCCTCGATCGCCCTGAACCTCGAGCTCCTGGAGGAGGAGATCGGGCGCGACGAAGCCGAGAGCCGCGCCCTGCTCCGGGCGATCACCCGTGAGGTGGAGCGCCTGTCGGCCCTGAGCAGCCAGTACCTTTCCATGGCGAAGAACCAGCCCTCGAGCCTGGAGCCGGAGCTGCTCGCCGAAATCGTCGAGGAGGCCGTGGAGTTCATGCGGCCGGAGCTGCGCCGGCACGCGGTGGAGCTCGACCTCGAGATCGATCCGGCCACCCCCCTGGTGCGCGCGGACGACGCGCAGCTCAAGCAAGCGCTCTTCAACCTCATCCGCAACGCGCGAGAGGCGATGCCCAACGGGGGCACGGTGCGCGTCGCCGTGGGACCCCGCGAGGGAGGCGCCACCCTCTGCGTGGAGGACGAGGGGCCCGGCATCGATCCCAGCGTGGGAGAGCAGCCCTTCGATCCGTTCTTCACGACGAAGCGGCACGGGACCGGCCTCGGGCTCGCGGTGACGCGTCAGATCGTGACGGCCCACGGCGGCAAGATCCGCTACGAGACGCGCGCCGAGGGGGGCTCACGCTTCGTCATCGAGCTGCCGGCGTGTCACGACGACGATCCAGAGCACCCCACCGCGCGGGAGCTCGCCGCGGACGTCATCTCCTGAGTTCGCTCCTGGCTGCGACCATGCTCCGACCGCTGCTTCGCGAGCGAACTTCCGCTAGGAGTCGCGCGTGAAGATCGTTTTGGCCACCCAGAACCGCGGCAAGCTCAGGGAGCTCTCGGTGCTCCTCGACGATCCCAGCCTCGAGCTGGTGACCCTCGACGACGTCGGCCTCGGTGGGCTCGAGGTCGAGGAGACGGGGGACACCTTCGAAGCCAACGCGCGGCTCAAGGCGGAGGCGGTGGCCCAGCGCGCGGGCTTGCCGGCGCTGGCGGACGACAGCGGGCTCGAGGTGGACGCGCTCGGCGGGCGCCCCGGCGTGCTCTCGAAGCGCTACGCCGGGCACGACGCCACGGACGCGGACAACAACGCGCGTCTGCTCGCGGAGCTCGCGCAGACGGCGCTCGACGCTCGCACGGCGCGCTTTCGATGTGTGATGGCTTTGGCAGTGCCGCAGGGCGGCGCCGCGCGCACCGTGCTGGTGGCGGATGGCTCCTGCGAGGGGCACATCGCGCCTGCGGCCCGCGGGGACGGGGGCTTCGGCTACGATCCTTTGTTCGTGCCGTCGGGCTGGGGGCAGCGCACCCTCGGGGAGGCGAGCCCGGCGGAAAAGAACGAGCTCAGCCATCGGGCCGAGGCCGTTCGAGCCTTGCGCCCCCAGCTGCGCGCCTGGCGGATCCAGATGGACGCCGATGGATGACCTCCTGCGCCGTTTGACCCCCCTGCCCCCACCGTGCTAAGCGAGCCCCGCTTTCGCGCAGGAGTGCAGCACTACTGGAAATCAGCTGGTAGCTACGCGACGGTCGGGCTCGAGTTCGCGCTGAGCGTCCTCGTTGGGCTTTTCATCGGGCAATGGCTGGACGAAAAGTTAGGCACCGGCGGGTGGCTCACGGCAGTTTGGCTCGGCTTCGGCACCATCGCCGGAGCGCGGGCGGTCTGGCGCGCACTCCAGCGCGCGAACCGCGAGGCCGAGGACGAGGAGCGCAAAGAACGCGACGCTCGAAGGAAGTACTTCGATGACCACGACGACCCACGATGACCTGACCCTGCGGCGCACCTTTGGCGCCGTGGCCGCCTGTGGTCTCGGGATCGCGGCGTTGGCGGCCCTCGGGCTCGGGGTGAGCTGGGGGCTGAGCGTCGTGGCGGGCGCGGCGTTGGCGTTGGGTAACCTGTGGGCTTTGTCCCGGGCCGTGCAGAACCTCGTCCGCGGCGACGGCCCGGCCCTGCCGTGGACCCTGGTGTCCGTCCTCAAGTTCTTCGCGCTGCTCGCCGTGACCTGGGTCCTGGTGCGCAGCCCGCAGCTGCAGCCTCTGGGAGTGGCCCTCGGCTTCGGCTCCCTTCCCCTCGGTATCGTGTTCGGCGGTCTGTTCCAGGCCCCTGCGCCGCCGCGGAGCGAGCGCGTCGCGACGGAGCACACCTCCCCGGGGCACCGCTGAACGAGGAAATGGATCATGCCTGATCACGCGAGCTGGCTGACACTCATCCTGGCCCACGCCAAAGACACCCTCGAGCACAACGCCCACCTGCTCGGCGCGACCATCATCGGTGGCGAGAAGCCCGAGTGGTTCAGCTGGGAGCCCATCGCCGCGTCCCTGCTCGTGATGGCCATCGTGCTGCTGTTCGCCACCCGCGTGCGCATGCGCATCTCGGGCGAGCAGGCGCTGATCCCCGAGGAGCGGCTGACGCTGCGGACCTTCACCGAGGCGTTCATGGAGTACTTCTACGACCTCGCCAAGAGCGTCATGGGGCCGGAGCGGGCCAAGAAGTACTTCCCCATCGTGGGCGGCTCGGCCCTGTTCGTGTTCTTCGGGAACCTCATGGCGCTGATGCCGGGGATGCCCGTGGCGACGAGCAACCTGAACATCACGTTCGGCAGCGCCCTCGTCGTGTTCGTGCTGTTCAACTTCTACGGCCTGCGCGAGCAGGGCCTCGGCTACATCAAGCACCTGCTGGGCCCCGCCTGGTACCTGGCCTGGCTCATCCTGCCGGTCGAGATCATCTCGTTGATGGTGCGCCCGATCACCCTGGCCGTCCGTCTCATGCTCAACATGGCGGTGGACCACCTGGTGTTGTCGATCTTCCTCGGCCTGGTCGCCGTGCTGGTGCCCCTGCCGGTGATGCTCCTGGGTGTCCTCGTGATCGTGGTGCAGACCCTCGTCTTCACCCTGCTGACCAGCATCTACATCGGCCTGGCCACCGAGGACGAGGCCCACTGATCCCCCTGACTTTCTAGGAAACCCCAGCATTTCGGCTACCGATCGAAAAGCGGTGGCCGCCCACACGAAAAGGCGGTAACGCCTCGCCCCGCAGAAGACCCAAAGGAGACCATCTGAAAATGTCCAAGAAGAAGCTGGCTCTTGCCTCGGCCGCTCTCACCACCTTCGCCCCCGCCCTCGCTTTCGCCCAGGAAGCGGGCTCCAACACCTACGACGTGCAGTCGATGGCTGCGCTCGGCGGTGGCATTGCGATCGGGTTGGCGGTGCTCGGCGGCGCTACCGGTCAGGGGCGCGCCGCGGCCACCGCCCTCGAGGGCATCAGCCGGAACCCCGGCGCAGCCCCGCGCATCCAGACCCCGATGATTCTCGGCCTGGCCCTCATCGAGTCCCTCGTGCTGTTCGCCTTCGTGATCGCGTTCTTGCTCCAGGGCAAGATCGGCTGACCGGGCGGGCGAGCGTACGAGCCTGCGAACGAGCCGCGGCTGCTTCGGCGCCGCGGCTCGTCTTGCGTCACGCGCCCGTGTCGCGTCGCGGTCCGTGTCGCCGCGCTGCGCGCACGCCCGGCGCCCGCCCTCAGCGCCGGCGCAGGTCGTAGAAGAGCTCGCGCCAGGTGTGCCAGCTGAGCAGCAGCAGCGCGCCTGCCAGCAAGCCATAGCCCGCGTAGACGACGCTCGCGCTGATGAGCCACGCGCCTGCGATGAGCAGCGCAGCGGACACGACGGCGGTGAACAGCCGGCGGCCGTGTCGCTCCACGGCGGCGACGTGGTGTGAGTCCTGCGTGTTGACGCGGAGTCGCCCGAGCCGCAGGTCGTCGAGCACCTCCTCGAGCTGCTGGGGCACCTTGTAGCCCACGCCGCCGAGCCGCTCGATGCGTCGCAGCAGCTGGGCGCCGAGGCGCTCCGGGGAGTAGCGCTTCTTCAGGATCTCCGTGAAGAGCGGCTTCGACTCCTCGTAGACGTCGAAGTCCGGATCGATCTCCTTGCCGATCCCCTCGACCGTCATGAGGCTCTTGCTCATCATGAGGAAGTCGGTCGGGATCTCGATGCCGTACTTGAGCGCCGCGTGCACGATGTCGCGGATCATCGAGCTGAGCTCGACCTCCTTGAGGGAGCGCCCGACGTACCGCTCGCTGAGCAAGGCCACCTCCGCCCGGTAGGCCTCCATGTCGATCTTCTTCGTGGGGGTGCCGATCTCGTAGAGGGCGTCGGCGATCCCTTCGTAATCGCGGCGCAGGGCCGCCATGATCACGTCGACGGTGAGGTCGCGCATGCGCGGGCTCAGGCGGCCCACCATCCCGAGGTCGATCAGCGCGAGCTTGGGCGCCTGCGGCGCCCCCCACACGAGCACGTTGCCGGGGTGGGGATCGGCGTGGAAGAACCCGTCCTCGAAGATCTGGCGGACGAGGGTCTCCAGGGCGAGCCGGGCGATCGCCTGGCCCGAGTAGCCCGCCTCCACCGCGTCGTAGATCTTGCGCCCCTCCAGGTACTCGAGGGTGATCACCTGCTTGCTCGAGGCCTGGCGATACACGGCCGGGAAGCGCACGCGCGGGTCGTCGGCGAAGTTCTGGGAGAACCTCCGGGCATTCTCCGCCTCGCTGGCGAAATCGAGCTCGCTGGTGATCGCGTGGTCGAACTGCTGTACGAGCCCCACCGGCGAGTAGATCCGGCTCTCGGGGATGGCACGCTCGATGAGCGCCGCGAGCGCGTGCAGCAGGTCGAGATCGCTGGCGATGGTGCTGGCGATGCCCGGGCGCTGCACCTTGACCACCACGTCGTGTAGGCCGTCCTCCGTTTGGAGTTGGGCGCGATGCACCTGGGCGATGCTGGCCGCGGCCAGCGGGCGCTCGTCGAAGGACACGAACAGCTCGGTGAGGGGCGCGCCGAGGGAGCGCTCGACCTGGCCCTTGATGGTCTCGAAGGGCAGGGGCGGGACGGCGTCTTGGAGCTTCTTCAGCTCTTCGATGAGGTCCGCTGGGAGCACGTCGGCGCGCGTGGACGCGATCTGGCCGAGCTTGATGAAGGACGGCCCCAGATCCTCGAGCACGAGGCGAGCGCGCACGGCGCTGGAGATCTGAGCCCGCTCCCGGCGGCCCGCGGCCTCCTCCTCCGGGGGGACGGAGTCGGGGACTCCGGCCTCGGTGGGTTCACCCTTGTCCGCTGCGCGGCTCGAGCGGGACAGCCCGAGACGACTCACGATCTCGCCGAAGCCGTGGCGCACCAGCACCCGGGAGATCTCGCGCACCCGCCCCAGGTCGCGCGCAGCGCTGACGATGGAAACCATGGATCTTCAGCTCGAGCCCACGCCCTCCCTCACTGGAAGGCGATGCGTAGCTCGTAGTCGCAGATCCGGAAGACGTCACCGTCCTGGATGATCTTGCGCTGCACCCGCTGGCCGTTGAACTCGATCCCGTTCGTCGAGCCGAGATCCACCATGTAGTACTGGCCGCCGGAGAACTCGATCATCGCGTGCTGCCGGGACACGTTCGGGTCCTTGATGGTGAGATCGCTGGTCTGCTTGCCGCGCCCGATGACGAATCGGTCCTTCGTGACCGGGAAGGGTTCCCCCTGGTAGTAGATCTTGAGCCCGGCCGCGGGTCGCGCCGCGGGCGGCTGGGGTGGGGGTGGCGGCAGGGACGAGGTACCGAGGGGCGCGCGCGGAGGCGGCGGTGGACCCGGAGGGGGACGCCGCACCATGGTCGGCGCGGCGCCCGAGGCGGGACCACCACCGGGCAGCGCGGGTGGTGGGGGTGGCGCAGGTGGAGGCGCAGGCGGAGGCGCGGGGTGCGGCCCGACCGTGGACTTCGTCGTGACGCCCGCGGCCTGAGGCACCGGCGGCGGGAGAGGCGGTGGGGGGGGAGCCGAGCCGGGGCGGCCCGAGCCGGGGCGGCCGGAAGGAGGACGCGCGGCGGGAGTGCTGGAGATGGGGGTGCCCGGGGGCGGCGGGGGCGGGGGGGCGCCGTGCACCGACGAGGGGGGCACGGCCATGTGGCTGCTGGACGTGCTCGTGGTGGAGTAGCCGCGCTGCCGCGCGTACTGCTTCATGGCGTCGTTGATCAGGTAGTCGACGGAGCACTCGAGCTCCCGGGCCATGTGCTCGAATCGCTGCCACAGCGCCTCACGACACTGGAAACTCCGCTGGGTCTTCTTGTTCGCGTCGTTCATTGCTTGCCGCCCGCGCCGCCTCCCTTCGTCGCCAGGGTAGGCTTGATGCAATACTCGACGAAGTCGCCGACGGTGGCCACCTTCTTGAGCTCCCGCGCGTCCCCGACGGACACGGCGCATTCCCAGTCGCAGTCCTTCGCGTCCGGGTGGCAGCGCGGCACCCGCTGATCGTCTCGAGCGTACTTTTCCACCTTGGGTAGGTCCGCCGCGGTCCCGTGGGCGTAGTAGTAGCCCAGCGCCGAGAGGCGGACCTGGGCGGGCTGCTTGCGGTCCGCGTAGCGCGCCACGAGCTCGTCCGGCTGAGCTCCCTGCACGTCCTGGAGCAGGGGGCCGTAGGCGAGGGGCTCGCTCAGGGCCATGTCCTTCGTGCTGCCGAGCTGCTTCATGAACTCGTCCAGGTGCTCGGCGGCGCTCATGCGCAGGAGCAAGGAGGCCGCCACCCAGCGGACCTGCCAGCGCTCGTGCTGGAACAGGGCGTAGAGGCGCTCGGCGACCTGCTCCCGGGGGAGCTCACCGATGCGGCGGGAGGCGAGGTCCCGCACGGGATCGGGCGTGGCGTCGTCGCTCAGCAGGTCGAGGAGGATCTTCGCGTGCTCGGGGTTACCGCGCTCGAGGTTCCCTTCGAGGGCGGCGAGGGCGGCCATGCGCCCCTTCTCCGAATGTTTCGGGTTCTGGGCGTAGGCGAGCAGGTACGTCGTGGCGGGCTTCTGGCCCACGCTGCGCATCGAGGAGAAGACCCGCAGCAGCTCCTCTTCCTGGTACAGGGCGAGCTGCTTCTCGAACTGCGCCGGAGTGACCGTCAGCTTCGAGGCCTTGTTGGCCGCCTCCACGGCGGGCGCCTTGCGCTTCAGCCACTCCGGCGAGTCGACGTCCTTCGCCACCTCGACCAGGCGTCGGCTCGCGTCGAGCTTCGTGGCCTCGTCGCCCAGGTCCCGGACGAGGCGCGCGACCACGTCGATTTTCTTGCCGTTCGGCTGGAGCTCCGCGGTGAGGGCGCGTACGCCGTCCGCCTTCAACAGCCGGAGCACCTGCTCCATGCTGTAGACCTGCGAGCTGTCGTCCAGGCGCGCGACGAAGTTGGTGTTCGACCACTGCACCAAGGCGTCGAGCAGGCGCTTGCGCAAGGCGGGATCCGTGAGCAGGCCGCCGTTGTCGTGGGTCAGCAGGGCGAAGGCCGCGTCCTTGTAGGGGATGCTCTCGTCGATCCCGCCCGGCGCCGCGGGAGCCTGGAGCATCCCTTGCTCGAGCTGCGGGACCACCCCCGTGAGGAGCTCCGTGCGCGCGTCCGCGGGGAGCTCCGCCAACGCCTGGATCAACCCGACGAACTCGTCGTTCCCCTGCAACCCGACGGGCCTGCCGCCGCGGGGCTTCATGCGCACCAGCGTCATGGCGGCCTCGACGCGCAGGGGAGTCGGGTACTTGGCGTGGGTGAGCACGGCGACGAGCTTGCGCGGCCCCTGGCTGCGCGAGCCCCAGCGGTGCACGTCCTCCTCGGTGATGCGGCAGCCGACGCTGGCGAACGCCAAGCCCAGCGCTGCCCCGACCAGCAGCGGTCGGCACCACCGCGGGGCGCTGAGAGAAAAATCGGGGGTTCGGGTCCGTCGGACGTGCGTGCCGCTCATCGTGGGGTCTTTGGGGATCGGATGCGCGAAGTTGGGCCCCTCCGGAGCCGGAGGGGTAGCCTGCAAACCGGGCTGCCGGCGAGCGCCAGGGCAGCGGCTCGATGATACACGCCTCGGGTCCCGAGGACCTCACTGTGCACGCGCCCGGGGCTGCACGCCATGTCGCGCTCGGGGTGTCGCCCCCGAGACGTCGATGTGGGCAGCCCGGGCAGCTCCCCGGAATTATTTGCTGCCACCGGGTAAGTTGATGTAGGTGTAGAGGTTACATGGGAGCCAGACCCTTTTCCCCCCGGAACTTGGCGGACACGCCGACCTCCCGCGACACGTCCGCGCCCCGGGGTCTGGAGGCGGGGGCCTTCATGCTCTTCGCGGCGGCGGCCTTCCTGGTGCTGGCCCTCGCGAGCGCCCGCTTCGATCCCGAAGATCCGAGCGTTCACGGCGCGGACTGGATGGGATCCGTGGGGGGGGGCATCGCCGGGGTGCTCATCCAGGGTTTCGGCCTGGCCGCGTGGTTCGCTCCCCTCCAGCTCGTCGCGCTGGGGGCTCCGTTGTTGCGGGGGCAGCGTCCGCCGCCCCTCGGGCTGCGCCTCGCGGGGGATCTCCTGCTCGTGATCATCCTCGCGGCGCTCCTGCAGGTCGCGGTGCCTCAGGCGCGGGTGTTCGGGGCGGGGCTGCCGGGCGGGAACGTGGGGCTTTTCTTTGGCGAGCTCATGCGGGCCCTCTTCTCGACCCCCGGATCGTTCCTCGTCGGGGTGACCGGGGCGGGGCTGATCCTGATCGGGCGCAGCAGCTTCTCCTTCATCGGCTGGTGCCGCCGGGTCGCCGAGCTCACCCAGGCCTTGCTGCTCCGGCTGCGCGCCTTCGGCGAGCGCGTGGTCCGGGCGTGGAGCGAAGCGTGGCGTCTGCGGCGAGAGCGGGCCCTCGAGGCGCGGCAGGCCGCGCTCCCCCGCATCGAGTCGCCCAACCGGGACGACGCGATCATCATGCAGCTGGAGGAGGACACCGAGTGGATCCCCCTCGAGGCGACGGGGGTGCCGCCGCTGTCGATCTCCGAGTCCCTGCGGGCGGCCTCCGCCGAGCTGCGCGGCGTGGACCTGGAGGACGTGACCCCGACGCGCCGCGGCGGGGTGTCCGAAGCCGTCGATGGCCTCGTGGGCGCGATGCTCGACGCCGGCGACGAGCTCACGGGAGAGCCGGGGAGCGCGGAGGAGCTCCCCGACGACGCGGACGACGCGGACGGGCCGACCTCCGCGGTGTCCCCGGACGCCGACGCCCAGGACCTGGTGCTCGTCTTCGGAGACGAGGACGAGGCAGCGCCCGCCCCGGCGTCCCTGCGCCGTGAGCCTCCGCCCCAGCAGCCCCGGCCGCGCCCCCAACCCGAGCCCGCCGCCGATCCCGAGCCGCGCATCGTCGACACCAAGGCCCACCAGCAGGTGAATCGCGCCGCGAAGGCTCCGGAGCCCGCCCCGAAGAGCGAAGGATTCGTGTTGCCGAGCACGGAGCTGCTCGATCCCCCCGAGGCGAACACCCGCGATCTCGATCGCACCGCGGTGCTCGCCCACGCCGAGCGCCTGGAGAAGACCCTCGCCGACTACGGCGTGACCGGCAAGGTGGAGGAGATCCACCCGGGCCCCACGGTGACCACCTACGAGGTGGCCCCCGCCGCGGGCACGAAGGTCAGCAAGGTGGCGAACCTCTCCGACGACCTCGCCCTCGGGCTCTCACGGAAGGTGCGCATCATCGCGCCGATCCCCGGCAAGAGCCGGATCGGCTTCGAGCTCCCCAACGACCAGCGGGAAGCCGTGAACCTGAGGGAGCTCGTCGAAGACGAGCGCTTCCAGAAGCTCGCCAAGAAGGCGCCTCTGCCCGTCGTGCTGGGGCGCGACATCGTGGGCGCGCCCTTCTACGCGGACCTCGCCTCCATGCCCCACGTGATCGTCGCGGGCGCCACCGGAGCCGGAAAGAGCGTCGGCCTGAACGTGATGCTCTCGAGCCTGCTGTTCAGCCGCACGCCGGAGGAGCTGCGCCTGCTCATGGTCGACCCGAAGGTCGTCGAGCTCGCGCCCTTCGACGGCATCCCGCACCTGCTCCTGCCCGTGGTGACGGACATGAAGCAGGCGGCCACTGCGCTGCGCTGGGCCGTGGACGAGATGGAGCGCCGTTACCAGCTCTTCGCGGACGCCGGCACGAAGAACATCACCACGTACAACCGCTACGTGGAGCGCGTGCGCGCCGGGGAGCTCCCTGCGCCCCAGGTGAAGACGGTGCAGGCGCTGGACGCGGACGGCGAGCCCGTCGAGGTGCCCGTCGCCAAGAAGGGCGGCGACGGCGAGCAGCTGCCCGATCGGCTGCCCTACATCGTGATCGTCGTGGACGAGTTCGCGGATCTGATGATGCAGCAGGGCAAGGAGGTGGAGACCTCCGTGGCCCGCCTGGCCCAGAAGGCGCGCGCGGCGGGGATGCACGTCGTGCTGGCGACCCAGCGCCCCAGCGTCGACGTCATCACCGGCATGATCAAGGCGAACTTCCCCTCGCGGATCGCGTTCCGCGTCGCGCAGAAGGTCGACAGCCGCACCATCCTCGACGAGCAGGGCGCGGAGGTGTTGTTGGGCAAGGGCGACATGCTCGTGAAGCTCAACGGCTCCAGCGAGACGCTGCGGGTGCAGTGTCCCTTCGTGAGCGAGGAGGAGGTGAGCGCGCTCACCGATCACCTGCGCGCCCAGGGCGAGCCGCAGTATCAGGAGGCGATCCTCCAGGAGCACGACGCGGACGAGGACGACGAGGCGCCGGAGGAGAAGTCCGACGCGCGGTTCGAGGAGGCCGTGCGCATCGTGCAGGAGACCCAGCGCTGCTCCACCTCCTGGCTCCAGCGCAAGATGACCATCGGCTACAACCGGGCCGCCAAGATCGTCGAGATGATGGAGCGGCGCGGCTACGTGGGCCCGGCCAACGGCGCTCGCGATCGGGAGGTGTTCTTGCCTCCTCCGTGAGGTGGCCGTCTTTCTCGCCGCCGCGACGGGGATTTTCTCTCCTCGGAGCGGCGATCGGCTCGAAAAGGCCGCTTCGGGTGGGCCAGGCGGAGCCGGTGGGGGTTCCCTGGAGCTCCCTTGGGCTCTTGCTCGACTCGACTATCATGCATCCAACCCGCGCGCTCCGCCTCTCCCGACGGCGTTCCCTATGACGGCTCCCCTCCTGACCCTTCCGCCCCCCCGCGACGACGATCACGAGGACGTTGCCTGGGCGCTGCGCGCCGCTTCGGCACAGTGGCGGCGGCACGCGCGCGCGGACGCGGTCTCCTGGGTGCGCCGCGCCGCGGAGACCGCGCGGGAGGTCGGCCAGGGGCCGAGGGCCGTGGAGCTCGCGGCTCTCGCGGATCACCTCGCGAACCTGCCCGCGCCGACGCGCCCCCCGCCCCCCACGGCGCCTCCACCCCGACCTCCGCCCACGCCGTCGCGACGTCCCAGCGCCGCGGCGCCGCCGCCTCCGCCCCACGTCCTTGGCGCCGTGGCGCCCCCGCCTCCCGGCGTGTTCCGGCCGGCGTTGCCGAGCCTGGAGATCGAGCTGGACGAGCTCGAGCCGGACGAGATCGAGCCCGTCTCCCAGTCGGAGGTCGAGGAGATCGACGACATCGAGCTCATCGAGGACGACATCCTCCTCGAAGAAGAAGACGTCGACGAGCTCGTCGAGCCGCCGGTCCCGTCCACGCCGCCGGTCGTGCAGGTGCGCGAAGGCGACAGCGGCAGCGCGGCCCTGCAGGCGGCCATGGCGCGCGCCAGCTCCCCGGAGCTGTCCGTCGAGGAGGTGTCCCTCGACGACCTGGATCTCGAGGGGCTCACGGACCTGTCGGACGCCGGAGTCGACGCCGGCGATGACGGCGACGGCGACGCGGGCTTCGACGAGTCGGAGGCGCCCACGAACGTCAGCTCCTCGCCGCCCTTCTCGCGGCGCGACTCGTCAGCGGCAGGCGCTCCCGAGGCGGTCGTCCCGGAGGCGCCGCTCCCGCAGAACCCCCCGCCGCCCTTCGAGCTCCAGGCGGAGTCCCCCGAGCTCCCCTCGGCGTTCACCCTGGACGGCGAGGAGGCGGCGACGGACGTCGACGCGGAGCCACCGCCCGCCGCGCTCGGCGCCGTCCCCGACCTCGACGAACCCCTCACGGACTCCGACGAGCTGACGGAGCCCGGCCACCCACCGCGCTCGGAAGGGCGCCCCGAGCTCGCCGCGCCCGTCGCCCCGGCGAGCCGCCCCGCCGATCGCCCCACGAGCCGCCCCGCAAGGCGTCCCACGAGTCGTCCGGCGAGCCGCCCCGTCGAGCGCCCGGTGAGCCACGCCCCCTCGGTGCCTCCGCAGGAGCCGTTCCCTCTCGCCCCCTCCGCGCAGCTGCCGGCGGTGCAGGAGCGCCCCTCGAGGTCGCCGCGCCGTCCCTCGACCGTGGCCCCCGCGGAGGTGACGGAGCCGGTCGTCGACGGCGTGTCCCTCACGACGGTGCGCGGGCTCGAAGATCTCCCCGAGGACGCCCAGCTCGAGCTCGCCCGCGTGGCCGAGCTCCGCAACCTGGCCCCCGGCGAGGAGGTGAACTCCTTCGGCGTGGCGCTCGTCACCCAGGGGACCGTGGAGCTGATGCCCGCCGTCGCGGACGCCTCCTGCGCCCATGCCCGGCGCGGCGAGGTGATCTTCACGCGGGGAACCCTCGCGGACGGCGTCGCCGTGCGCGTCGTGGGCGCGGCCCCGGGGACGCGCGTCGCCGTCTGGTCCGACGCGCGGCTCGAGGCGGCCACCACCGCGTGCCCGTGGGTGGCCGATGAGCTCGCCCTGATCGCGGATCGCTATCAGGCCCTGGCGGGCGCGGTCATGGGCCCCCTCGGCGACTCCCTCGACGCGATGTTCCGGGGCATGGTCCTCGACAAGTGCGGTGTCCGCGCCTTCGATCCGGGCGCCGTGTTGCTCGAGGCGGGCAAGCCCGTGGACGGCATGTACATCCTCGGCGTCGGGCGGCTCGAGCTCCTGGACGCGGAGGGCCGCCTCCTCGAGGAGGTGGGGCCCGGCGACTTCCTCTTCCCCGAGACGATCCTCGCCGCCGGCAACGCCTCGGCCACCGTACGGGCGGGGGCCGGGGGAGCCCTGGTGCTCTACGCGAGCCGCATGGAGGCCCACGAGCTGCTCGCCACCTGTCCGCCCTTCATCGAGCTCCTCGCTGGCTGAGTTCGACCTCGCCCTCCACGGCAGGAGCGAAGCGATCCCGGGGCAAGCCCCGGTCGCCGGAGTTCGGGGCGACGCGCCACACGAGGGTCTCGTTGCCCTGGGCGCCCGCGAAGCGCAGCCCGAACCAGCGGGTGCGATCGGGGATGCTCGGCCGCCCGTCGGCGCGCACCCGGGGAAAGCTGATGCGGAAGGCGGAGCGCCAGGGCGTCGTGTAGGGAAAGTACGTGAGCTCGATGGCGCCGGGCCTGGGGATCGCCCGGATCTCGATGGGCGCCGTCTCCGTGCCCATGTCGTCGATGAGGCGCACGATCCACGCGGGCTCCTCGAGGTTCAGGTCGTTCCACTTGTGCCGCTGGGCGTACAGCGCGACGTAGAACTCGTGACGCTCCTGCGTGGAGGACAGCGCGCGCTCCAGGAGGGTGCGCCGCTGATCGACGGTGAGGCGATAGTCCTCCGCGTAGCGCACGACGTAGGCCCACCGGAAATCCCACGACTCGAAGGTCGCCGTGACGGTGAGCACGTTGTCGAGCTCGTTGATGCTCGTCAGCTGCTTGCTCCGCGTCCAGTTGCGGAGCACCGCGTCGTAGTCGGTGGCCACGTATTCCCGCGGCCCCTCCGCCATCTCCACGCGGGGGGACGCACATCCGCTCCCCGAGAGCGCGCCGACGCCGAGCAACGCTCCGACCAACACGCCGCGCAACCGTTGAAGACGCGGCGCCCCGCAGGGAGCGCGGCCGAAGAGGGGGCCCATGGGGGGAACCGTACCGAAGCCAGGCCACCCGGGCCAAGGCCGGAGATCGCGCGCCTCCGCGGAAGCCTTCGTGCGTTTTTTCTCTCGACGCCGCGCCCGCCGCGCGTCCGCTCCCGCGGGCCAGCCCCGCCCGTCCCCCCACCGCCCGCAGCCTCACCCACCCCCCGCAGCCTCACCCACCCCCCA
>Ga0207873_1000710_pt1 | contig 35213 bp, 29 predicted proteins | sample BGWIniCompost_FD_187373 | JGI IMG/M metagenome (GOLD analysis project Ga0207873, IMG submission 187373) | Cellulose adapted compost microbial communities from Newby Island Compost Facility, Milpitas, CA, USA - BGW Initial Compost (SPAdes)... ... | reverse complement strand
AGGAGGGTTTCTCATCCTTCCCGCATTGGTTGCATTCGCTCGGATTCCGTTTGAGAACGTGGTTGGCACGACGCTGTTCGTCATCGCGCTCAATTCATTACTGGCATTTCTTGGGGACCTTCTCAATTATTCTATTAATTGGTCCTTTCTTTTATCCATCACCGCGCTGTCAATCCTTGGCGTGTGTGTGGGAATTCTTACAAACCGAATTGTCCCCGCTCGCCCGCTGCAGCGATCGATGGGATGGATAACCCTAAGCATGGGGATCTGGATTCTTGTTAGTGAGCTGCTTTAGGCTGGCTTTATTTCTATGTGCCCTATGTGACCCTATGTGTACTATGTGGTTCAAGATAGTCTGGGGATAGTTCTTAACCACATAGGGCACATAGACTTTCACATAGGCCACATAGGGTAGGGTCATTTCATAGGTAACCACTTATCGTCAAGTTCGCAGTCACTTGGCAGGTACCCCAACTTCAACACATCAACACATTTATATAAATTGTCCAGCGATTCATTTGGCTTCGCGTTCACACTAAACATACTACCTATGAGCAAACTACTCACCGTCTGTTTGATACTCTGTGCTGTTGCTGGTTTTGGGCAGAAACCGTCATTCAATGGCCTGGACATGGGCCTCAGCAACCTTTCACGATTGTCAGATGCAAAGACCCGATCGATTAGTCCTGAAAACTTCACCGGTGAAAAAGGTAAAGGTGGAATGGCCGATCCCATCAAGCAAAAGGGCCAACGCAACGTGGCCAATGCCGCGAACGAAGCTGACGAACTGGGAGTTGGCTGGAAGGTAAACCCCTTCATCATAATCAATCCGGGCGAGACGTTCACGATCGCCGAAATGGAAGGTCCCGGTGCCATCCAGCACATCTGGATGACGCCCACCGGCAACTGGCAGTGGTCCATCATTCGCTTTTATTGGGATGACGAAACTACTCCCTCCATAGAGGTCCCTGTGGGAGCTTTCTTTGGTATGGCCTGGAACGAATTTGCACACCTGAACTCTCTGGCCGTCACAGTAAATCCAGGTAGTGCATTCAATTGTTACTGGAAGATGCCCTTCCGGAAAAAGTGCAAGATTACGGTGGAAAATCTTAACCCGGATGAGTCGATGCGACTGTACTACCAGGTGACCTATGTTCTTACGGAGATCGGCGATGATGAAGCGTACCTCCACGCGCAGTATCGAAGGTCGAATCCGAATACAACCTCACTCCATACCATCCTTGATGGCGTGAAGGGCAAGGGACATTATGTTGGTACCTACATGGGCGTTGGGGTGCGGAACAACGGCTGGTGGGGCGAAGGTGAAATCAAGTTTTTCATAGACGGCGACAAGGATTTCGCGACCATTGTGGGCACAGGGACTGAAGATTACTTCTGCGGCTCGTACAATTTTGAAAACCGCGCCACAAAACAATACCAGGAATTCTCTACAGCCTATGCCGGTTTGCACCAGGTGATACGTCCCGATGGCATGTACCGCTCGCAACAGCGCTTTGGAATGTACCGCTGGCACATCCAGGATCCGATCCGGTTCGACAAAGATCTGAAAGTCACGATCCAGGACCTCGGTTGGCGTCATGGCGGATATCTCGCTCAGCAATCGGACATCATTACGGTGGCCTTTTGGTATCAGCGTGAGCCGCATGCGCCCTTCCCCAAACTGCCGGATCGCAAAGCGCTGGAAGTGAACTAATGGGTAATTTGATCCCCATAGTGCTGCCGCATATAATCTTTCGGGAAATGCTTGTGGCTTTTTGCTATGAAGTTCTTTCAAACACCCTTAATTTGTTTGAAAAGCATTAAACCCATTATCATGAGAACAACCCTCAAAGTTGCCGGAATGGCGTTTGGACTTATGCTCGTGTGCGCATTCGCATTTGGGCAGGGCGACAAGGCAAGCCGGCCAAGTCCACCTGCTACTGCATCGGGCAAAATCGGCGATGCCAACATTACGATCGACTACAGCAGTCCCGCTGTGAAAGGAAGAAAGATTTGGGGCGAACTCGTGCCGTACGGCGAGGTATGGCGCGCAGGCGCTAACGAGGCGACCATCTTCAAGACGGACAAGGATATCAAGGTAGAAGGTAAGACACTGCCGGCAGGACAGTACAGCCTCTTTGCAACACCAGGCGAGAAGGAGTGGACCATCATCTTCAACTCGCAAACCGGACAATGGGGTGTGAAGCGTGGCGGTGTTGCCAACCGTGATCCGGCCAACGATGTGCTTACCGTCACCGTGAAGCCTCGCAAGTCATCAAAGATGAATGAGCGGCTAACCTACACGGTCGACAACAACGGCTTTGTGCTGGCCTGGGAAAATCTCGAGGTCCCAGTTTCTATCAAGAAGTAAAGCCTAAAAGGGACACACTTACACATCAGGCGGCATTCTGCTCAACAGCGGATGCCGCCTGTGTTTTTTCGTTGCGTTCTATTGGCGGATTTTCGCATTTTGGCAACTCAAAGAAATCGATATCATGGCTATCCACGACTTTAACATCAACCGGCGCCGTTTCATTAAAGGAGCGGCGGCCTCACTGGCGCTCACTTCGTTCGGCGCGTATGGTCTCGACATCATATATCCTGAAAAGCCCTATCGGGTTGCGCTCATTGGATCGGGATGGTATGGAAAGAGCGATCTGTTTCGGCTCATACAGGTATCACCTGTGGAGGTCGTAGGGATAGCCGACGTTGACGCCAACATGCTCAAGGGTGCCGCTGAGCTTGTGGCCACACGCCAGAAGTCGAAAAAGAAGCCGCCGGTTTTCAGCGATTACAAGAAAATGCTGTCTGAAACCAAACCTGATATCGTCCTGATAGGGTCACCGGATCACTGGCATGCGCTGCAGGCTATCGACGCGATCAAAGCCGGGGCGCACGTCTATCTGCAGAAGCCCATCAGCGTTGACGTGAGAGAAGGGGAGGCCATCCTCGATGCCGCACGAAAGCACAATCGCGTAGTTCAAATCGGTACACAACGAAGAAGCACACCGCACCTCATCGAGGCAAAGAAAGAGATCGTTGAAGCTGGAAAGCTGGGCAAGATTTCACACGTCGAACTCTGCTGCTACTACCACATGCGCGGCAACAATAAACTTCAGGTCGAGCAGATACCCGATTTCTTCGACTATGAAAACTGGACCGGCCCTGCACCGATGCGTCCGTTCACCGGACTTCCCCACAGGCGTTGGCGCCAGTTCATGGAATATGGTAACGGCATCGTAGGCGATATGTGCGTGCACATGCTGGACGCCGCGCGCTGGACGCTCGGCCTGGGTTGGCCTAAGCGCATCACGTCTACAGGTGGAATCTATGTACAGAAGGAAGGAGATGCCAACATATCCGATACGCAAACCGCGCTGTTTGAATTTGATGAGCTGACCTGTGTTTGGACACACCGCACGTGGGGCACACCTGCTGATCCGCAGTATCCGTGGTCGTACAAACTCTATGGCGAAAAGGGAACGCTGTCGTGCAGCACTATGTCGTACGACTTTGTACCTGTTGATCGCAATGCAGAGAAGATTCACAAAGACGTCGTATTCGAAAAGGAACAATACCCCGAAGACCTGACTGAAGAAGGCATCGAGCTTAACGCAGCTCCTGCTACCCGCAGGCAAATGCTCGACTTCCTCGGCGCGATTCAGGAAAAGCGGCGTCCCGTCGCAGACGTTGAAGAAGGCTACATCTCCACAGCAAGCTGCATCCTGGCGAACATGTCTATGGAACTTGGCGGACGGACCTTAGTCTATGACCCCACCAAGCGTGAGGTTAAGAGCGATGCGGAGGCTACAGCAATGTTAAAGAGGGAGTACAGGAAGGGATGGGAGCATCCGTGAGTGATTTGCGATTAGCGATTTTTGATTTGGGTTAGTGATTGCAGATTTGTTTTAGAAAAAAAGTAATATAAAATGCACCTGTCATCCTGAGCGGAGGACGTGGGCCGGGTTTGCGCGAGCGAAGGACCCCCATCGAGTACGCACGACCTAGAAAGAAAGCACCCTTACCTAACTTTCGGTTTACTAAGGGTGCTTTCCATTTAGACCGTGCGTTATCCCGGGGGTCCTTCGCCCTACGGGCTCACGATGACAGGTGCTTTTTATATTATATCAATTATAATTAATTATATCACCCTGCAACCGGCGCAGGTCCAGTCTCACCATCGGGCACAATCACTTCACGCTCGCGGCGTGCGAAGAGCCGCTGCTTGAGGCGGTAAACCATCAGGTACATAACGGGCACAACGACCAGTGTGAGGAACGTACCGAAGATGAGTCCGAAGATCATCGTCCACGACAGCGGACCCCAGAATGCCTGGTTGTCACCACCGAAGAAGATGTGAGGATTCAATTCGGTGAACATCTTCACGAAGTCAATATTCAAGCCCACAGCGAGCGGGATCAGACCGAGCGTTGCAGCCATCGCGGTAAGGATAACGGGTGTCATCCGGGTCTTGGCAGCTTCCGCTACGGCCTCCTTCGCTTCAACGCCCTGCTCGATCAGCAGATCGGAGAATTCTACGAGCAGAATTCCATTCCGAACCACAATACCTGCGAGCGCCATCACACCAACGCCGGACATTACTATAGATATCTCCATCTTGAACAACGAGAATCCGATCAGCACGCCGATGAGACTAAATACAATCTCAGCAAGAATGATCAATGGCTTGCTCGTTGAATTGAACTGTGCCACAAGGATCATAAAGATGAGCGCGAATGCAGCCCCGAACGCGATGAGGAGGAAGTCTGCGGTTTCCTGCTGCTCTTCCTGTTCACCCGTCATCCGGATCTCAACACCATCCGGTGTAGGGAAGCTTGCAAGTCGCTTCTGGATATCCGCAACTACCGCGTTGGCGTTGTAGTCCGTGAGCACGTTCGACGACAAGGTAATCACACGCTTCTGGTCAATGCGTCGGATTCCTGCGTAGGAGTTCGAATATTCAACCGAGGCTATCGCGGAAAGCGGCACCTGACGCACAGCGCCATTCATAGCCATGTCGCGGTATGTGATCGGAATGTTCATCAGCTCATTGATGTTATTCCGTTGTTCTTCCTTCACACGAAGCTGGATAGGATAGTCGTCGTTCTCATCGCGGAACTTGGATACTTCCCAGCCATATATTGCAGTACGAAGAGTTCTTCCGATCGTCCCGGTAGAAATGCCTTCCCGGTTTGCCTTCTCACGATCAATCTTGATCACAATTTCCGGCTTGTCGCTCTGGAAGTCGGATTTCAATTCTTCGACGCCCGGAATCTGCAACGAATCCAGGTAACGCTTCACTCTGTCGGCTGACCTTGTAAGGATAGCGAAGTCCTCCGCAGAAATTTCGATGTTGATCGGCTTACCTGTGGGAGGCCCGTTTTGTTCCTGACTCACGGAAATTTCAGCCCCCTTGATGCCCTGCACGGCCTCGCGAATCTTGTCGAGATATACGCGTGTCGACTTACCATCGCGTTCAGCGAACTTCACGAAGGCTACTGTCACCTTACCCAGGTGAGGACTTGCCTGCAGACCCTGGTCGAAGGGATTTTCACTCGCACCGATCGCGACGTTGGAGATAACAGATTCAACAAGCGGATTGTCTTGACCCAGCGCCTGGATGACGCGATCCTCAACTACTCTTGTCACCGAATCCGTTACCACCTGGTCTGTACCAATGGGCATGCGGATGAAGGTATAGATAAAGTTCGGATCCCCGTTCGGGAAGAACACGACAGGCGGTTGACGGATCCCCGTGAATACAATCGCGAAGATGAAGAGCAGGAACACACCTGCGAAAATTCCTGCCGGTCTCCATTTTTCAAGGCACCAGCTGATGGCGCGCTTGTAGGACGCCTGAACGCGTGGCCATACGCTGGTCTGAAACCTTTCGATCACGCCCTTGAGATAGAAATGGTGCAGGCAATAGAGACCATAAAGGAATACGACAAAGTTGCCCAAACCAAACGCTCCGGTCGCGTACGACAGCAACGCTATCGCTCCAAAGACTATTGCCGTGATCTTAAACTCGCGCGTGATCTTCGACTTGCCGTGATTGGGCGTGTGTGGCTTCATAAAGTCGGCCGCGAAGACCGGGTTGATGATGTATGCCACCAGCAACGAAGCCAGGAGTGCAACGATCAGCGTCACGGGAAGGAAGTACATGAACTTACCAATGACACCCGGCCAGAAGGCCAGGGGCACGAATGGCGCAAGCACTACCAGCGTTCCTGACAACACGGGCATGAAAACTTCACCTGCGGCAACCTTCGCTGCCTTCCGAATAGGGACTTTCCCGTTGGCAAACACGCGGTGGGTGTTCTCGATGACCACAATGGCGTCGTCAACCACAATACCGAGCGCCAGCAGGAACGAGAACAGCGTCATCATGTTCAGCGTGAAGTCCAGGGTAGGGAAGACCAGGAATGCGATGAAGCTGGATATTGGTACCGACAGCGCCACAAACATGGCGTTGGTAGCACCCATGAAGAACATCAGAATTACGGTCACGAGGACAAACCCAATGATGATCGTGTTGATCAGATCATGCAACGTCATTCGGGTGTACTCCGACTGGTCATTCGTTATGGTAATGCTCAACCCTGGGGGAAGGATGTGCGCTTCGAACTCATCAACGATCTCGTTAATCTTATCCGATGCATTGATCAGGTTCTCGCCACTCCGTTTGATGACGTTCAGCGTGATAACGTTCTTCTTATCCAGACGGGCAAAGCTTTCCTGCTCCTCAAAAGTGTCGACCACTTCGGCGACATCTTTCAGGTATACTTTACCTCCCATGATGGAACCAACCACCGTATTGGCGATTTGATCGGCATTGGTGTATTCACCATTTACACTGAGTGAACGCTTCATGCCATCGACAGAGAGCTGACCACCGGATATGATGACGTTTTCCGCTGAGATGGCCTGCGAGATGTCATCGAGGCTCACACCAGCAAGCGTGGCCTTGTACAGGTCAACGTTGATTTGTATTTCACGATCCAGTGCACCGACAATGTCGACGCGCCGGATTTCAGACAAACCCTCAATTCGATCCTGCATCTGCTCCGCATAGCGCTTGAGCGTCTGCAGGTCGTAATCGCCTGCGAGGTTGATGTTCATGATCGGCACTTCTGAAATGTCGATCTCCATCACCTCGGGATCATTCTCCAGGTCGGTAGGAAGATTCTGGCGCGCCCGATCCACAGCGTCCTTAACTTCCTGCTTAGCCTCTTCAATAGTAACCTTGGGATCAAACTCGATGATGACGTTCGAGAAGTCCTGCACCGAGTTGCTTGTTACCTTCTTGACACCGTTGATCGACTTTACTTCCTTTTCGATTTCCTTGGTGATCAGGTTTTCAATGTCCGCAGGTGCCGAACCCGGGTAGACGGTGGCAACATAGATCTGCGGGAACACTACCTCGGGGAAGTTTTCCTTTGGTAGTCTCAGATATGTAATCAGACCGGCAAGGCACACGATGATAGTCGCTACATAGATCGTGACCTTATTATCGACCGCCCAGCTGGTCGGCTTAAATTCTTTCTCGATATCTTTCATACAGACGTTACTTAGAAGATTTATACTCGTCGCAGCGATCTGTTACATCAGATCCTGACAACGTCGCCGTCGTTGAGACCCTGATATCCTACGGTGATGATGGTATCACCTTCTTTCAGCCCATCCACCTGGGCCAGGTTGCCATATACTCCTTGGACCGTTACAACCCTCTTGCGCGCCACAGTGTGCTTGTCCGACTTCTCAGCGACATATACCACCTTCTCGCCGTTCACTTCCTGAACCAGGTTGACCGGAACGGCAAGCGCAGACTGTTCGGTATGGAAGATAATGCGGACTACACCCGTCATATTGGGCCGCAGATTCTCCAGCGAAGGAAGCTTGACCTCCACCTTGAATGTACGCGAGAGGGGATCAATTGTCCGACCTACAAAAGTAACCGCGGCTTCAACGTCCTGCTTGAGTTCAGGAATGCTTACGAGCACCTTATTGCCCTTCTTGACTCGGGTAACGTAAGCTTCTGACACATCGGCAGTAAGCTTCAGGTCGGCGTTATTGACGATCCGGAAGGCAGGCATACCCGGAGAGATGTTTTCGCCAATCTTGACGACTACCTGATCAACAGTGCCGCTAATGGGCGATTTAATGCGCGTCATGTCGTTTTGCTCTTCCAGTGATGCGAGCTGCTTCTCCAGGCTTTCCTTGTTGGTCTTGGCTTGCAGATACTGCACTTCCGTGCCGATCCGCTGATCCCAGAGGTTTTTCTGGCGTTCGTACACAGCTGTTGCGAGCTCAAGTTGTGCCTTCATGGATTCGATGTTCCGGAGGATGACGGAGTTGTCAAGTTGAGCAAGCGTTTGTCCCTTCGAAACATTTTGTCCTTCGCTCACATATACCGCGGTCACAACGCCCATGGTCTTGGCGCTTACAAGAATGTTGTATTCAGATTCTACGCGACCTTGGGTCTGAACATAGTGATCGAATGGCCGAGCCTTCAGTACAGACACCGAAACATCCTTTGCGCGCACTGAGAGCGTGTCGGGGTTTTCCGCAGCAATCTCTGCTTCAAGCTTCCTGATTTCGTCGCTCAGTTGAGCGTGCTGTTTTCTAAGCTCTTCCAGCCGGATTTGCTTTTCGTTTTCCCGGGTGGTGGCGCTGCACGCTGCAACGATGGCCGCTACAGTGATTACTGCCGCAAGGGAAAATAAACCGGACCTATTGTTGAAATTCGTTTTCATGGATGCAATGAGCTAGGTTTAATTTATTTGGTATCTGTTATGTATTGTGAAGGATCAATCTTTGCATACGCCTTATCCAGGTCGATCTTCGCCAGGATGGCATCATAGAGCGCGTTGTAGTAATTCACCTGTGCTTCGCGCAGGCTGCTTTCAGCATCGGTGACTTCGATGCTGGAACCTACTCCCTGTTCGTACTTGATCTTCGTCACACGCGCTACTTTCTCCGCGAGCTCCATGTTTTCCTGTTGCGACTTCAAAGTTTCCAGCGAGTTCTTAAACGTAGTTGTGTTCTGCTGAATGCTCAGGTCGATACTTTGCTTCAGCGAAGAATAGCTGTTCTCGATCTTGAGCAAGTTGAGTCGCGCCTGCTGCATGCGGTAGTTACGCTGCAGGCCGCTGAAAATCGGCACGTTCAGCGTCAGGCCGAAATTGGAGTAATTGTACCACTTGTCGGGCCCATATAGTGCTGTCGACTCCACGGCGGATTCTGTCCTGAACAGGCCTCCAATGTTGGGTGACTGCGTCGAGTATCCGAAGTTGAGGAATGCGGACAGGTTCGGCAGCGATTGGGAAAACTTGTTCTTGATATCAAGTTCCTGGAGTCTGCGTTGCACGTCGAGCAACTCGTACTCGATACGGTTCTTGTAGTCCCATCCTTCCTGGTATTCGGCGAAGAGATCTTCGCTGACCGTTAATTCATCCAGACTACCCCTGATCTTAAGAGGTTTATCGATCGGGTAGTTCATTTGGAATTTCAGGAGTCCCAGGCTCAGTGCCTGCAGATTGAGGAACTTGAGACGCTCAGACCGAAGATTGTTGAGTGTTACCCGTACTCGATCGACATCAATATCTTCGGCAAATCCATTTTCATTCATGGCGCGTGTCGTACGCAGGAGAGAGTCTACCCGAGCAATGTTGTTGTCGAACAATGCGATCCTCTCATTGTTGATCAGTACAGCGAAATACGCCTTTTGTACGTTTTCTATGACCTGGATCTGCGTCTGTTCGGTCGTCTTGTACGCAAGTTCCTTGTAAGTATCGGCTGCCTTCAACCCGACCAGGTAAGAGGCATTGAAGATCAGCTGATTGACATGTATGCCTGCGTCGCCGCTGCTGGGCAGCTGAAAGAAGTTGCCAAAGGCAACAACATCGCCTTCTTCGAGGCCAGGAATAACTCCGGGGTCGAAGATTCCGATCTGGTCGGGATCATATTGCATGAAAAACCGAGGCAATTTTTCGTTATGGGTAAGGTTGACGCTTCCGTCAATTTGCGGCAGGCCGATGCCGACCGTTTCTTTTACCCTCGCTTTTGCGATCTGCTCGTCGATGCGCGCGTTCTGAACCTCTACGGTGTTCTCCAGCGCGTATCGGATGCAATCCTCCAGGTCGAACGACAAGGTGTCGTCCTGTGCGCGGAGCTGAACGATTGATGTGACGAATACAGTAAGGAACAGAAGGCTGTGTTTCATATCGACAAATCGTTTTGGTACGAGGTTTCTTTGATCTTTTCCTTGAGATACTTTTGATACAGTTTCCGGCCTTTGTCAGTCAGTAGGCCGTGTATGAAGTGTTCCAGTATTGCCGTTTGCACCTGGGTCAGGTTGTACCGGTCACGGGGAAACAGCCGCTCGTCGAACCCCATCTGAACACTCTCTATTCGCACTACGGCAAGGATCTCCGGATCAATGTCATCCCGGTACAGACCCTGCTCCATACCCCGCTTAAGGTTGTTGATCACCGAATTCCGGATAAACACATTCTTGAATTCGGTCCAGATACGCCAGGCCTTGTGATGATACTTCTGAAGGTCGAACAACAACGACGGGTTCATGCCCTTCAAATTCTCTTTCATACAAAGCGAAAGGTTCACCAGCTCCTCCACTGCATTTCGTGCGCTGCCGGTGTTCGCCATGTATTCTTCGCGTTCCCGGTTCAGGTGCGTTTCCGTCACCGAGGCGACGATGTCATCTTTGTCGGCGAAGTACTGGTATAGCGTCTTCTTGGAAATTGAAAGATGCCGGGCTATTTCGTCCATGGTGATGCTCCTCACCCCATAGCGCATAAAGAGCTCCTCGGCTCCTTTCAGCAATTTTTGTCGGGTCTCAAGGTCTTCCATAAGGGACGCAAAACTATGGAAACATTTTACATGCTGAAAGTTTCCACGGTTTCCTTTAACGGCCTTTTGGCCCTTGGGTTAGACTTTTTCGCGCTTTTTTTGAACTTTTTTTGCCATAAAGCGGCCCCCTGGCCTGCTTCACGGCCCATTAGTCGTCGGAAGTGGCTGAATATTTTGGTTAACTGAAAAAAAATAAGGCATCCCATGTTGGGACGCCTGTGCAAACGAATGCGATGTGATCAGCCGCTAGAGCTTTAGTGATCTCAGATAAGCAATACTTTGGGGAACCTGCTCGAGCGCGCGGGATGACTCATCTTCAATAAAATAGTGCTTAATCCCCAACTCCATGGCAGTTTTCATGACTTCGGCGATTCCAACATCGCCTGTGCCGAGTACTACGTTGCTTTCCTTATCCTGCCTGCCATTGAGATTGTTGGGAGTCCCGTGCCGGCGATCCTTGAGGTGAAGCATCTTCCAGCGGGTGGGATATTTCTTCAGAAGCGCTACCGGATCCTGACCCGGGTTCTTGATCCAGAACACGTCCATCTGGTAGCTAACGTACTCCGGATTGGTGTTGTCCATCATGTACTCGAACATGGTTCCCTTGCCGCCTTCATAGGGTCGGAACTCATAACCATGAACGTGATATGCAAAGGTTAGCCCATTTTCTTTGAGCATCTTACCAGCATCGTTGAAAACCTTAACGGCGCGCTTCATGTCGTCGAAAGTGAAATTATCGCCATCATGCGGTATCCAGTAGCATACGACATATTTGGCTCCAAGGTCCCTGGCATTCGCAATGACCCTCTTAAGGCTGTCGGGCTGCTCAAGGCGATCGAATCCCACTCCGGTAGCGACGACGGTGATGCCATATTCTTTTAGGAGTTTCTTGTATTCTTCCCGACTCATTCCACGGGCAAACCCGCCTTCGATCTCGCGGATGCCAAGTTCCTTCATCCTTGCGAAAGCCAGCCGAACGTCCTGGCGTAACAAGTCGCGAAAACTCCCCATCTGCAAACCGATTTCCTGGGCAGGGGCGAGATGACAGATACTTAACAGCACAACGGCGACAATCGTCCGAGTAAATGCCTTGACCGTGGTTTTCATAGTTGTCTGGATTTTGGAGGGTAGTTAAACCAATTCGCCGGAAAGTCAAACAGAAATTTGATAGGCGAAACGGCGCTTGCATCATCCCTCGTGTAAAAATGACACCAAAGGTCAATCCGGTCATTGGCAAAGACATCACTTCTTGACATATTGGCGATCAGTGAAAACCAATCCCTCCCTGAAATCCTTATGACCTTACATTCTTCACTGCGGTACGCCGCTGTGCTTTTCGTAGCCATGCTGACCGGTGCCGCATGCTCCCGCGAGGGCCGGGAAAAATGGCCGGTGGTAAAACTTCCTGAAGGCGCTGATACGACGAGTCCATACTGGAAAGGTATCGACCTCGAACCCAAACCACCGGTAAAACCGCTGCCCGTCGAGAAGCAAGCTGAGAAGTTCCTGCTTCAACCGGGCTATAGTTTAGAACCCGTACTCACCGAACCGCAAATACAACAGCCGGGCGCCATCGCCTTCGACGGCAATGGCCGAATGTATGTGCTCGAACTTCGTACCTATATGCTTACAGCTGACTCAGACGGAACGCTGGATCCTGTGAGTGGTATATCCAGGTGGGAGGATAAGGACAACGATGGCATCTATGAAACGGGAGGGCTGTTTGTCGATAGCTTAGTCTTTCCCCGTTTCGTGTTGCCTTACGGACCGAACAGCATCCTCACCATGGAGTCCAATGCAGACAATGTTTATAAGTACACTGACACCGATGGCGACGGCAAGGCAGATAAGAAGGAATTCTTCACCGATAACTTCGGTCGCGCTGGAAACGTCGAGCACCAACAAGCTTTTCTCTATTGGGGAATGGATAACTGGCTTTACAGCACCGTCAATCCTTTCCGGGTGCGGGAAACACCAGATGGTGTGATTCGGGAGTCGACAGGTTCCAACCACGGTCAATGGGGCGTGACGCACGACGACGATGGCAAGTTGTGGTTTCAGGGTGGAGCGACAGGATTGCCATCTTATTTTCAATTCCCCATCCACTATGGCGACTATATCGTCGAAAACAACTTTGCGGAAGGTTTTGAGATTCCCTGGGGTGCGCCAATAGGAGTTGCCGACATGCAGGGAGGAATGTCCGCTGTACGAATGCCGGATGGGAGCCTCAATCGTGTAACAGGCGCTGCCGGAAACGATGTGTTCCGCGGTCATCGACTGCCTGAGTCGCTTCGGGGACAATATTTCTATGGAGAGCCGGTCGCGCGCATTGTGCGTCAGATTAACCCGGTCGTTAACGAAGGGCTTACGATACTTCACAACGTGTACCAGGAACAGAAGTCGGAATTCATTCGCTCGACCGATCCACTTTTCCGTCCTGTTGATATGGCCACGGCACCTGATGGCACGATGTACATTGTCGACATGTATCATGGTATCATCCAGGAAGGAGAATGGACCCCGGTAGGGTCGTACCTGCGGGTCAAGATCGAACAATATCAACTCGACAAGGTTGTGGGACTCGGTCGCATCTGGCGTCTGACGCACAAAGACTTCAAGCGCGACACGACGAAACCCAGGATGTATGAGGAATCCACGGCCGACCTGCTGAAGCATCTTGAACATCCCAATGGATGGTGGCGCGACATGGCGCAACAGGTCATAGTTCAGCGTCGGGACAAATCCGTTGCGCCTGCGCTCGCAGATATTGTCCGCAACAGCGACAACCTCCTTGCGCGGTTTCATGCGTTGTGGTGCCTGGAAGGCATTGGAGCGTTGGAGTCGTCGCTGGTGAAAGACATGATGAAGGACCCCGAGCCCCGCATGCGCATTCAGGCAATGTGGGCAAGCGAAACGCTTTACAAGGCGGGTGATCTTTCCCTTTCGCGTAATTACCTGGAGTTGATGAATGACAAAGACACGCAGGTGAAGATGCGGGCCATGATGACGGGAAGGCTGCTGAAAATTCCCGGCACGGAAGCGCAGGTTAGAAAGATCATGGCTTCTGACTCTTCGGCAGGCGTTCAACTCGTCGGTGCCCAGGTGCTTGACCCGCCCGTCGTTACGGCGTTCTTTGGAAGACCTGATCCCAACTTTTCTGACGAAGAAAAAGCTCGGGTGGAAAAGGGTTTGGATATCTACAACAGCCTCTGCTCGACGTGTCATGGGCCGATTGGTACTGGTACTCCGGTAGGTCCCGGACAACTCATGGCGCCGTCGCTGGTAGGCTCACCGAGAGTTCAGGCACACTCCGATTACTTTATCAAGACGTTGCTTCACGGCTTGACAGGTGAAATCGCCGGTAAGTCGTACGCCGGCGCAATTATGGCACCGATGGGCAACCAGAGCGATGAATGGATCGCTTCTGTGGCATCCTTCGTGCGCGCCAATTTCGAGAATGAGGCAACGCTGGTGACACCTGAGGATGTTGCACGAGTCCGCAAGGCAACAGCAGGACGGGATAAGCCGTACACGTTCGACGAACTCTGGGCATCGGTACCTAAAGTCCTTGAACCAGCCAATAACTGGAAGATAACGGCAAGTCATTCCGGCGACGTTCGGAAGGGTAGTACGGCTTCTCCAACCGGGGCGTTCACGTACGAAGGATGGACGACCGGCATCACACAAAAGGAAGGGATGTGGTTCCAGGTTGAGTTCCCTTCGCCGGTAACACTTACAGAGATTCATTTCCGCTCGATACCGATTAACCGGGGCTTTGGCCGGAACCGACAGCCGCCGATCCTCACGCATCCGCGCGGCTTTGACGTAGAGGTATCTGCTGATGGGAATAGCTGGCAGAAGGTTGTCACCAACGGAGAGGGCACGGGGAACTTCACACAGATCCGTTTTGAGCCCAGTACCGGCCGCTTTTTCCGCATTGTCCTCACCCGGTCCGAGGAGGTCGTGAAAGGAGAGAGGAGAGGACAGCCGTTTGATTATGAGGTGACCTGGACGATGCGGGAACTCAAGCTCTACGGCCATCAGTAAAGATCTATGTGCCCTATGTGGTTCAACAGAGATATGTTGTTTGAACCACATAGGACACATTAGAAAACATAGAGCACATAGAATGAACCGCGTGGCCTTACCGCTCCGCTTACATCGTAAGTTTTAGCCTTACGCAAATGGTGTTGGAAAACAAAACTAAAACACTATGCCAACACCATTGGAAATTCTTCTCGACCCCATTTCGCTGATTGTTCTGGCCATTTATGCGGCCCTGATGCTGTGGGAAGCGTTTTTTCCTGGAAGGGAACTTCCTAAGGTGAAAAACTGGAGGATCAGGGGTATCCTTGCGTTCCTCTGCTTCTTCTACTTGTCGTCGTACCTGCCGATCTTCATAAACCCCTTGCTGGAGCCGTACCGACTCTTTGACCTCACGTCACTGGGAACTGTATGGGGTGGCATCTTTGCTGTCCTGCTGTATGAGTTCGGGGTTTTCGTATGGCACTACAGCCTGCACCGGAGCAACTTCCTTTGGAGGACGTTCCATCAAATGCATCATAGCGCAGAACGCCTCGATACATACGGAGCATTTTACTTCAGTCCTTTCGATATGCTGGGTTGGATCACCCTGAGCAGCGTTTGCTTCAGTCTTATTGCGGGATTGACGCCTCAGGCCATCACGGTGATGATATTGGTGACCAACTTCTTCTCCATCTTTCAACACGCCAACATCAGAACACCGCGCTGGTTGGGATACATCATCCAGCGTCCTGAGAGTCATACGTTCCACCACGCGCAGGGAATACACCGGTACAACTATTCCGACTTGCCGTTGTATGACATCATCTTTGGCACGTTTCGCAACCCGAAGGATTTCGAACACGACACTGGATTTTATCACGGTGCGTCGTCAAGAATCTGGGATATGCTGAGAGGGAAGGATGTTACGACGCCGGAACGTGAGACTGAAAGAACACTTAAGTTGAAGACAGATTGATTTTTAGACGCAGATGCAGAGGCAGACGCAGGTGCCCGGAGAAGGGGAACTGCGTCTGCAACTGCAACTGATCTCACGCATGAGCCGGACTGGCATACGCGTCCTCCAAAGCCCGGATATCGATTTTCTTCATCTTCATCATCGCTTGCATAACGCGGCCGGCTTTTTCCTTGTCGGGATCGGTGAGTAATCGATCCAGGATAGGGGGGATGATCTGCCAGGACAAGCCATACTTATCCTTCAGCCATCCGCAGGGTTGTTCTTCTCCCCCGTCCGTAAGTTTTCCCCAGAAGTAATCGATCTCTTCCTGCGTATCGCACTTGACAAGGAACGAGATGGCTTCATTGAATTTGAACATTGGTCCGCCATTAAGCGCATTGAATTCCTGGCCGGCAAGAACAAATCGCGCAGCCATCATGGTTCCGGCAGGGCCGGGTCCGGATTCGCCAAAGCGACTTATCTCCAGGATTCTTGAATCCTTGAAGATTGATGTGTAGAAGTTGATAGCTTCTTCTCCGTTGTTATCGAACCACAGAAAGGGTACGATCTTTTGTTCGATCTTTTTCATGGGGGTTTTATTTTGTTGTTTATGAATTTCAGTTCGATCAGTTTTCGGCGAGTTCTTTCACCTTTTCAAGCGACTTGGGGAACGTTGCCGTGAAGTAATCTGCGTACTCGTCAGGAGAGTCGAGCTTAACCTTGAGCACCGTAACGGATCCGTCTTGCTCAAGATAGTAGGATTCCCGCGATTCACCCCAGCCTGCCTTGGGGTCACCGGGACGTTCTTCGCCGTTGATAATCTCTCCCTGGTGAAGGAAGATCATTTCCTTATTGGGTACTTTCTTTTCGATTACTGCATGCATGCCATTACCGTCGCCGTCGACGAACAGAATCTTGCTTCCTTCATTCCAGTCGCTAATGGCCCTGGAGCCTTCGTGGAACACTGCGGTCCACTTCCGGTAGGTGTCGTCATTCCAGAGGATGTCCCATACTTTCGGTGTGGGGGCCTCGATTTTGATGTCAAATTCAAGCTTTTTCATGTCGAATGGTTTTTGTCTTTGAACATTCAAACATACGGGCAATTCTTCTGGACGGCGGTGTACCGTTGCGTCAATTTCCGGGGCGTATTGCGACATATTTTTAACCGCAGAGCCGCGGCTGTTGGCGACACACTATGTGCCCTATGTGAAAAGCCTATGTGTGCTATGTGGTTCAAAAGACTCTTGAACCACATAGCACACATAGGGGCACATACAAACACATAGGGATTCCGTAATGTCGAAGTGAGAGACGCGCGATCCGCGCGTCTCCACCGATTACCGACTACTGCTTCTCCCTCTCAAATTCCTCCAACACCGCATCAAACCTCGCGATTGGTTCTTTAAAATTCCGCTGATTCTCCCGTTGGATAGCCCACGCACAGGAGACGAGGGTGATGAGCAGGATGGTGAAGGCGCCGGATTGATGTTCGGAAACGCCGCCGGGAACGTACAGTTCAAAGACGATGAAGACACCGATCGCAGAGGCCAGAGGTATGAGAATGAATTCATACCATCTCTTGAACCGATAAAAACTCGCGAGCAAATTGCGACGCAATGCGATGTAATCTTTCAGCGGTGCATCACCGGCGGCCGGATCGTTAGTCGTTGACGGCCGGGCTACAGCAATCGCTTTGAACTTCGTCATCAGTACGATCGTGAAAGGGATGAACAACGCCACGCCCAGGATTGCAGGAAGTACGACCGTGCGATCCGACCAGTACCGTACGATAACATGGCTGAGCAGTGCGTAAACGATCAGCTGCAGGACGAACGATGCCCAGAAATACTGCATCGCAGTTCGGGTATGTTCTTTAACCCGCGAACGTACAATCTTCGTGAACGTAGTGGGGTCATATGCGCCGGCATTGCCACTGTGGGCAGCCGACCAATCTTTTTTCAATTGATCCATGGGTGACATCAATTTTCTTCCGTTAGTTTCATTTCCTTCTCCAGCTCAGCTTTGATGCGCACCAGCCTCACGCCAACGTTGGTCTTTGTGAGTCCGGTTACACTTGCGATCTCTTCATAGCTCAGGTCGTCGAGATACAGCATGACAATAGCGCGGTTAAGCGGAGAGAGTTTTCCGATGGCCTCGTACATTCGGGCAATCTTTTCCTCCTTGTTTTCCGGAACTGCGTCTGCAATCTGCAGATGGGTTTCAGAAAGGGGTTCGGATTTACGCCGGCTTTTTTTCCGAACATAGGTCAGCGCCGTGTTGAGGCACACGCTATACATCCAGGTTGAGAACTTCGACTGCTTGTTAAATCGCGGGTACGAACGCCACAGTTGATACATCATTTCCTGCATGACGTCCTCGCGCTCATCGGGATCCTGGAAATACAACCGGGCCACCTTGTGCGCTATGCCGAGATTTCTGTTCACCTCGCTGAGAAACGCCTGATCCAAAGCTTCCGTCATGGAGATTTTCTCATTTTTACCAATGAGTGATGTTACCCCCGAAAAAACTACAGGAATTTGGGAATAATTTTGGAAAGTGGCTGTTCGTTAAGGACTTACAACTAAACCATTCACCGCAAAGGCGCGAAGACCGAAGGGACGCAAAGATCACAGCCCGCCCGCGCAGCCACGGCTTCGACAAGCTCAACCCCTCCGATATCTACACGAACTAGGGAACAATGTGAAACCAAAGGGACCCAACGCCCGATAAACCTGCCAATTACCATCCGTGGAAAAACCTGCAACCTTACATTCCGTGGCACGAACCTTCAGGTACAGCCAACATCAACACATCAACACATCAACACATTTTACACCCTCGCGTTCCTCTTCCTCCAACGTAAATACGTACACACGTAAACACCTAAACACATCATCATATCCTCGCCTGATACGTATACAACTCAAAATATCTCCCTTTCGCTGCAATCAACTCATCGTGTGTTCCACGTTCGGCAATGCGGCCTTGTTCGATGACGAGGATTTGATCGGCCTGACGAATCGTGCTGAGACGGTGGGCAATAACAAAAGTGGTGCGGCCTTTCATTAGTGTTGCAAGGCTCTTTTGTATGAACGATTCACTCTCTGTATCGAGGTTGGAAGTAGCTTCATCCAGGATAAGTATTCTTGGATTAGCCAAAATGGCGCGGGCGATGGCGATTCGCTGCCGCTGACCTCCAGACAACTTCACACCTCGTTCACCAATCACCGTGTCGAGTCCCTCTTCAAAACGCGAGGCAAATTCATTCACATACGCAGCAGCGGCGGCGTGTTCTACTTCAGCATCCGTGGCTTCTGGACGTGGGAATCGAATGTTCTCGCGAATCGTGCCTTCAAAGAGAAAGTCATCCTGCAAAACGACGCCCAACTGGCTGCGATAGCTGGACAATGAGACTTTGCTCAGGTCGTAACCATCCACAGTTACTTTCCCTGAGGTAGGGGTGATGAAAGTGGCGACTAACCCGGCAATTGTAGTTTTCCCTGAGCCGGAAGTTCCCACCAGTGCTGTGACGGTACCGGCGGGCGACTTGAAGCTGATGCCGTGGAGAACTGGTTTGTTTTCTTCGTAAGCGAACTCGACATTCTGAAACTCGATGTCGCCGCGAATGGGACCAATCGTTATTGTGCGTTCGGTACCATCATCTTCAGGATCCATATTCATGATTTCCTCGGTGCGGTCGAGGCCGGCGAACGCTTCTGTGAGCTGACTTCCGATGTTGCTCATCTGAACGATGGGAGCGATCATGAATCCGAGAAAGAGGGTGAAGGAGAGGAAATCACCGAAGGTTATGTTGCCTTCCATGATCATGTATCCACCGATGCCCATGATTCCCGCGCTCGCAAGGCCGAGCAGAAACGTTGCAGAGCTGCTGACGAGGCTCGTACTTGTTAAGCTCTTCTTCACGTTCAGGAAGAGTCGATTCACGCCATCTTCGAAGGTCTTGATTTCCTGAGCCTCAGCATTAAATCCCTTGATCACCCGCACGCCATTCAGCGTTTCGGTCAATCTCCCTGTCACCTCTGCATTAAGTTTGCCTCGTTCACGGAAAATGGGACGGATGTATGCAAAGGCCTTCATGGAAATGAAGGCGAAGACGAGTACTGGGACCAGTGTGTAAAGGGTCATCATGGGACTGATCCGAATCAGTAAAACAAGCGATACCGCGGACGTGAGCATGCCGCCAACAAGCTGAACAAGTCCTGTCCCTACAAGATTTCGAACGCCCTCTACGTCCGTCATAATTCTGGACACCAGTGCGCCGGATTTATTGTTGTCGAAAAATCGGATGGGCAGTCTCAGAATCTGTTGCTGCACCCGGGCGCGAAGGACAGATATCAGGCGTTGTGCTTCAACACTCAGCAGTTGTGTCAATGCGAAAGAGGTGATGGCCTGAACGATGACTGCACCCACTACGCCAGCCAGGAGCAGTTTTAGCAACTCCATGTTCTTGTTCGCAATCACCTCATCAACAAGGTATTTACTGGCCCACGGAAGGACGAGTCCGGAAAGGCGGCTGATTGCGATGAGGATGAGACCCACCAGAAGAAGCCCACGCCGCGGCCAGATGAATGTCCGGAAAACTTTGGCCACGGTAACGCGCGATTTCTTCTTCTCCATACTTTCGTATGACGAATTTAGGCCAAAAATATTTCAACGGGGAGGCGCTTAGCTTTCCAGCGAGTGGACTACCAGCCCGCTACGGAGTTTTGGCTCAAACCAGGTGGTTTTAGGAGGCATAATATTCCCGGTGTCCGCAATGTCCATCAATTGCTTCATGGTCACAGGATACAGGGCGAACGCTACTTTCATTTCGCCGCTGTCAACCCGGCGCTTGAGTTCTCCCAGTCCGCGAATGCCGCCGACAAAGTCTATTCGCTTGTCGGTGCGAAGGTCCTGGATATTCAACAGCGGTTTCAGTATTTGCTCTGAAAGGATGGTGACATCGAGAACGCCGATCGGATCGGTGTCGTCATAAGTTCCCGGCTTCGCCGAAAGCAGATACCACTTTCCTTCGAGATACATTGCAAACTCGTGTAGCCGCGACGGACGCACAGCTTCGTTGGATGGCGCCCCGACGGTAAATGACTTTTCCAGCGCCTTGAGGAACGACTCGGCGTTATATCCGTTGAGGTCGCGGACCACCCGGTTGTAGTCCATAATATGCAGCTGGTTATCCGGAAAATGCACGGCAAGGAAATAGTTGTATTCCTCGTTGCCCGTATGATTCGGATTCTCAGTGCGAAGGTCGTGTCCCACGAGCGCTGCTGCCGCGGTACGGTGGTGGCCGTCAGCAACGTAAGTAGCAGGAAGGGTCGCGAAAGCTGCAACGATTTGGCTGATCACGTTTTGATCGCTAATAACCCATAGCCGGTGTTTTATGCCATCATCAGCTATAAAGTCGTACTCAGGTTTTCCCTTTTTGATCTTTGCCACCAACGCATCAACGGTGTCGAGGGCGTGATATGCGAAGAAGACGGGTTCCGCATTCATCATCGCCACGCGAACGTGGTTCTTCCTGTCGTTTTCCTTATCAGGTCGCGTTAGTTCGTGCTTCTTGATCCGTCCCTCCATGTAGTCGTCTACAGCAGCGCAGGCCACAATACCATCCTGCGTCCTTCCATCCATGGTCAACTCGTACAGATAAAGGCATTCCTTGTCATCCTGGCTGAATACTCCTGACGACACCAGTTTTTGGAAGTTGGATCGTGCAGCATCGTATACTGCAGGGCTGTACGGATCGGTGTCAGGCGGGAGGGTTATTTCGGGTTTAACAACATTAAGAAAGGAGTGAGGGTTGCCCTTCGCTTCTTCACGTGCTTCATCGGAATCCAGTACGTCGTATGGCCTTGATGCTACGGCCTTTGCGAATTCTGGTTTCGGGCGATATCCCTTGAAAGGCTTTATTACCATCGAGTGTTGAAGTTTCCTACTTTTCTTGTTTTGGGAGTAAACGAACGAGGATCACGCCTTCTATTTCGCGGATGCCTGCAACTTGTTGTTCTGTCACATCTCCATCGACGTCGATGATGTTGTAAGCGATCTCGTCGCGGTGGTGGTTGATCATGTCGGCGATGTTGATGTTTTGTGCCGCGAGCACGGTCGTGATTTTTCCTACCATCGCCGGAACGTTTCGGTTTGCGATAATGATCCGCGCTCCGCCATTCCTCGGCATATCGGCGGCAGGGAAGTTCACCGAATTGCGGATGTTGCCGTTCTCCAGGAAATTCCGAAGTTGGTCAACAGCCATCACGGCGCAGTTTGTTTCAGATTCCGGTGTGGATGCGCCCAGGTGAGGTATCGTTATAATCTTGTCGTGACCAAGAAGGGATTCTTCAGGAAAATCCGTGACAAAGCACGCTACCTTTCCGGAATTCAGAGCCTCAAGAAGGTCGTTCGTGTTAATCAGCCCTTCGCGCGCAAAGTTCATTATGCGCACGTTAGGCTTCATGATGGCGAACTTCGACCTGTCGATAAAGCCGCGTGTGGAATCCAGCAGTGGAACGTGAATGGAGATGTAATCCGACTCGGCGAGGAGCGCATCCAGACTCCGTGCCTTCTTCACATACTTGGAAAGTTGCCATGCCGTATCAATGGAAATGTAGGGATCATATCCGATCACCCTCATGCCCAAACCTTCGCCGGCGTTAGCTACCAGCATGCCGATCGCACCCAGGCCGATAACGCCGAGCGTCTTGCCCTGAATTTCAGGGCCAACAAAACTGGACTTTCCTTTTTCTACAAGCTTCGGCACTTCAGCGCCTTTCCCTTTCAGACTCTGAGCCCATGCAATGCCCTGCGCGATTTTTCTTGAGGCGAGGAGCATCCCGGCAATAACAAGTTCCTTCACCGCGTTGGCGTTTGCGCCGGGTGTGTTGAAAACGACGATCCCGGCATCCGTGCAGCGCGAAATCGGTATGTTGTTTACACCCGCGCCAGCCCGGGCAATAGCCTTCACTGATGGCGGAAAAGCATAATCGTGCAGCGAGTGACTCCTTAATAATATAGCGTCGGGTGAGCTAAACTCCGATGCGACTTCGTATTGGTCCAAAGGAAATCGGGCAAGACCTTCAGGAGCGATCTTGTCAAACGTCTGAATCTTAAATGACATGGGTGGTTATGCGTTTGCTTTCTCAAATTCTTCCATGAAGTCTACCAGTGCCTGTACGCCTTCAATAGGCATAGCATTGTACAGGCTCGCCCTCATGCCGCCGACGGACCGGTGCCCTTTCAGTGTCTTGAGGCCTCGCTTGGACGCTTCCGAAATGAATTTGGCGTCGAGCTCTTCGCTTCCGGTCACGAACGGAATGTTCATAATAGAGCGCGACTTTTTCTCAACAGTACCTTTGAACAATTTCGACTGGTCAAGGTAGTCGTACAGCAAGTTCGCCTTAGCGACGTTTTCTTTGTGCATTGCAGCAACGCCACCCTTCGCGAGAAGCCATTCGAATACCAGTCCTGCCATATAAATCGCGTAGCAGGGCGGTGTGTTGTAGAGTGAATTTTCCTTCGCGTGCGTCTCGTAGTTCAGCATCGTTGGCGTGATATCAAGCGCCTTGCCAATGAGATCTTCACGGATAATGACAATAGTGAGTCCCGCAGGCCCGATGTTTTTCTGCGCGCCAGCATAGATGAGTCCGAACTTTGACACATCGTATTCCTGGCTGAGGATGTTGGACGACATGTCTGCCACAAGTGGCTTCGATCCCGTGTCCGGAATTGACGGCCAAACGGTACCGTAGATTGTATTGTTCGTCGTGATGTGGACATAGTCCGCATCAGGCGAGATCATGCTCGGATCAAACTCAGGAATGTAGCTGAAGTTTTTGTCTTCAGAGCTGGCGATGACTTTCACCGTTCCATAGCGTTTCGCTTCGGCTATAGCCTTTTTCGACCAGGCTCCCGTGTTGATATAGTCAGCTTTGCGGGCTTGCGAAAACAGGTTCAGCGGAACCATCGCAAACTGCGTGGAGGCACCACCCTGGAGAAAGAGGACTTTATAGTTGTCCGGAATATTCATCAGCGTTCGCAGGTTCCGGATGGCGTTCTCGTGGATGGCAGTATACTCCTTGCCGCGGTGGCTCATCTCCATAACCGACATTCCCGATCCCTGCCAGTCGACAAGTTCTTCCTGTGCCTTCTGTAATACTTCAAGGGGCAGCACGGCCGGCCCTGCAGAGAAATTATAGCATCTGCTCATAGTGGTAGTAGTGGGGTGTTCCATTTGTGAAATCGCTGTTGGAGGCAGCGAATATGAAGGTATTTCACGAAAGAGCCAAAGGTTGCGCAATGGAATTTGACAGGGTAATCTGCCACTGAATATGGATGGTGACTACCCCTTGATAGCGTGCTGTTCAATCGTTTACGATCAGTCGGAATGCGCCCCGGGAACCTTTTTAGGACGGTACGCATTATTGCCTTATCTTTGTTAATTGAACGAGCCCCTGCCAGAAGTCGGGGGAAATGAATGAACGAGCCGGTTCCCCGGCCATTTTTGAAATAATGAATATCCACTTTTTAGACTTTGTCCTTTGAGTTTTTCCGATTTCAACTTTGATGAGCGCCTCATGGAAGGCCTTACTTCCATGGGATATATTAATCCTACGCCCATCCAGCAGCAGGCAATTCCTGCAATACTGGAGGGTCACGACATCATTGCCTGCGCCCAAACCGGCACCGGCAAAACGGCAGCGTATATTTTGCCGATCCTTCAGAAAGTCCTCCATACGGAACATCGTCACCTCACTACGCTCGTGCTGGCGCCGACCCGCGAGCTCGCCCAACAAATCGATCAGCAGATCGAAGGCCTGGCCTATTTCATGGGCATCAGCTCGATTGCTGTTTACGGTGGTGGTGACGGTGCGGCTTGGGATAAGCAGAAAAGAGCGCTCGAGTCCGGAGCCGATATTATTATCGCAACACCGGGTCGCCTGATCGCCCTCCTTGCGTCAGGCTCTTTGAACCTGCAGCACCTGCAATACCTCGTGCTGGATGAGGCAGATCGCATGCTCGACATGGGATTTTATGCCGACATCATGCGTATCATCACCTACCTGCCGGAAACCCGTCAAACGTTGTTGTTCTCAGCAACGATGCCGCCGAAGATTCGGGCATTGGCGAATCGCATCCTTCGATCGCCCCATGAAGTGAACCTGGCTGTTTCCAAACCGGCAGAAGGAATTAAGCAGCAGGCTTATATTCTATACGAAGCTCAAAAGATACCGATGCTCAAGCGGGTCCTCGATCAGGACGATCACAGCAGTGTCCTGATATTCGCTTCTACCAAGGAAAACGTCAAGAAGCTTACGGGTCAACTGAAAAGCCAGGGATTCTATGTGAAGGCCTTTCATTCCGACCTGGAGCAGCATGAACGTGATGAGATTCTTCGGGAATTCAAGAGCAGAAAGCTGCCTATTATTGTCGGAACCGATATTCTGTCAAGAGGGATCGACGTGGAGGGCATAAGCCTTGTTGTCAACTACGATGCGCCGCCCGACGTGGAAGACTACGTACACCGCATTGGCCGTACAGCGCGTGCGGATCGGACGGGAACCGCGGTGACCTTCGTGAATGAAAAGGATCAGCGCCGCTTTGCTGACATCGAGCGTTTTCTTGGCAAGGAGGTGCCTAAGTTGGAGATGCCCGCCGACATCGGCCCGGGTCCTGAATACCGGAAAACGGGTACGAATCATAAGCCCTGGAAACAGCACACCGGTAAGAAGAGGCGTCCTGCTTCGTCGGGTCGTTCGGGCAAAGGCAAATTCCGCAAGTCGCGTCGGTCGACATAATGGTGGCTTGATCTTGCCACGCTCTTTGGTATCTTGTACCGACTTAATCATCCACGATGAAGGAAGTTGAGCATCCTCTGTTTCTCAGAGACATCTGGTACTATGCCCTGCACGGAAGCCATCTGCGTCCGGGTAAACTCGTGAGGAAACAGATAGCAGGAGAATTCATTGTCATGGGGCGTGATCCGCAGGGTGCACCGTTTGCCTTAAAGGATAATTGCCCTCATCGCGGTGTGCCTCTATCATCGGGGTGGTTCGATGGTGAAACCATCACGTGTTGTTATCACGGATGGCAGTTCGATGGCACCGGAACGTGTAGGAAAATTCCAGCGCTTGCTGATGACCGCATCGACGTTTCCAAAATCAAGGTCTTTCGCTACCCTTGTCGTGAAGTGAACGGCACCGTGTGGGTATATATTCCCCAGAACAAGTTAAAGCTTGAGGGTGCGAACAAACACTTTCCGGACTTGCTACTAGACCCCACGAAGAAATTCTGGTATGTCGACACCGTGACGCTCCCGACCAATATTGATCATGCGGTCATCGGACTTATCGACCCCGCTCACGTCACATTTGTTCACCAGTCGTGGTTCTGGCGTTCCGCGAAAAATCTCAAACTCAAGGAAAAAACCTTTGAACCCTACGGGCTCGGCTTCCGCATGGTGCGACACAAGCCTTCGTCGAATTCGAAAGGATACTCTGTGTTAAAGGGTGGAACGTCGACGGAAATCACATTCCAGTTGCCGGGTAATCGCGTCGAACACATCAGGGCAGGGGAGAAGCATGAGGTGATCTCTATCACGACACTCACACCCATCGATTCCTCACACACTGAACTGAATCACATTTTTTATACGACGCTTGGACTCGCCCGTGTGTTGTGGCTGCCGCTGCGGAGGCTAGGGCAAAAGTTTATCGGTCAGGATCTCGCTGTGTTCCGAAAACTTGCGAAAGGTCTTGAGACCAATCCAACGCTCATGCTGTTGGGTGACCCCGATACCCAGGCACGGTGGTACTACGAGTTAAAGAAGCAGTGGAACGTTTCGATCGCCGAGGGCACACCTTTTGAGAATACACTGAAAGGTCAGACGCTGCGCTGGATTACCTGACGCTCAGAGCAACGGCGCCAGGATACGCGCAAGTCCCTCCAGGAATATCCGGAACTTGTTTCGATTGAGCCATTCATCCGGATCAAGCATGTAACTGTGCTCAAGATCCTTCCAGAACGTTTCCTTCATCTCGGCATTGACGCGTTCGCTGTATATGATGGCGTTGATCTCGAAGTTCAATTCAAAACTCCGCAAGTCCATATTAGCTGTGCCTACTATCGAAAGCGTGTCGTCGACAACCATCGTCTTTGCGTGGATCAATCCCTTCGTGTACAAGTGGATTTTTACACCCGACTCAAGCAGGTCGAGGAAATAAAACCGCGACGCGGCATCAACAAAGGCAGAATCGGACCGTTCGGGGATCAACACGCGGACTTCTTTACCACTAAACGCTGCCTGCTTGATGGCATTCGTCATCGTCTCGTTCGGGATAAAGTACGGCGTCGTGATGTACACGCATTTCTTCGCCAGCATGATCGCGGTGAAGTACGAGAGCATAATGCTGGGGCGAGGATAGTCGGGACCGCCCGTGACGATTTGCACGAGGTCTTTGTATTCGGGTAGGGGCGGAGTGTCCGGGAAAAGATCGGGACTCAATCCCAGGCTTTGTCCGGAGCAGAAGTTCCAGTTCGACAGGAAATGGTATTGCAGGGTGAGGACGGCGCGTCCTTCGATCTTCACATGGGTATCGCGCCAGTACTTGTTGTCGACAAGACCGTTTACATACCGGTCGGCTATATTCATCCCACCAAGAAATCCCACAGTGCCATCAATGATGACAACCTTTCGGTGATCGCGGAAGTTGATCCGGTTTGCGAAGAGTACGAAGTGGATGCGAAAGAACGGATAGATTTCGACGCCGTTCTCCCGAAACTCGTCGACGAAATTTCTCCACAGCCGGTGGCTTCCGAAGTCGTCAAAGATAATTCGCACTTTTACACCTTCGCGCGCTTTCTTAATCAGCGCGTCTTTGATCTGCGTACCGGTTTGATCTTCTTCGAAGATGTAGTATTCAAGGTGGATGAATTTTTTCGCTTTCTCGATTGCGTCGAGGAGTGCGGGAAACTTTTGTTCACCGTTGAGGAGAATCGTGACGCGATTTTCGGAAAGGGGTGAGAGTGACTCCCCAAGCAGAAGGTTAATAAGATCGTCGTTCTCGCGTGACAAGTGGGGATACCGTTCCCGAACCTCGAGCGAGTCTCGTTGGATGGTATCACGAACCTGGTTGAAGAGGTTCGTATTGCGGATGAGCTTCTTGCTGTAGATGCGGCGCTTGCGGTAGTTTACGCCAACGAGAAAATACAGCAGGGGGCCGCCTACGGGAAACAGGATGATCAGCAAAAGATAAGCGGCGGTTTTGGAAGGACTGCGGGTCTCCAGCACAACCCGAACTGCAGCAAACAGGCCGAATGCAATCACACCCAGCCAAATCAACAGACTCTGGTCTTTCAGAAACAGCCACATAGGTACAATGTTGGAAAAAAGAATGCAATATTAATAATGTGCGCAAGTGTTGATGTGTTGATGTGTTTAAGTTGTCGGAACTCGATGGGGCGTGTGAGAAATAGAAAGCACCTGTCATCCTGAGCGGTGGGCGTGGGTTGATGGCGCGAGCGAAGGACCCCCGGGACAGCTGCACGATCTATCTGGCTTGCACGCAAAAAAGTGCTTCGCAGTTACTTCGGCGGATTGATCATAATATGCGCTCTGTGCGTTCCCGGGTCCATAATCCACGGCATGCCTGGCGCATAGGGTTTGAGGGGAAGGCCGGTACTTTCGGCTGTTGCGTAGGGGATGTAGACAACGTACCGCAGGTAGCCGTCAGAAACCTCGCCGGTTTGTTCGTTGAATTTGTCTTCAGGTGCGGTGTACACGAAAAGAGTTGTGGGCGATTTGGGCATGGCCAGCTTACCGGACTTTACTTCAGCTTCGCGGATGTCAAATATTTCCTGGAAAGACTTGCCTTCCTTTTGCAAGGCCCGACCGCGCGCCATGAAGGGTTCAAGATCGCGGTGATAGCATGAAACATTGAGTCCTTTCTTCGTTGGGTCATCGGCGAGACAAATCATTTCGTTGGTGCCTTTTCGCAATACCACCATTTCACCATTAGCATCGACGCCGAGGACGGTAGCGCCATCACGGAATTCTTCCGGAGCTGCGAGCACGGCAGTCTTGATGCGGACGGATGGATCAGGGGTTTGTGCCGCGACGTGTACGGCCGTCGTGATCAACAAACAGGACAAAAGGTGCAATGCTTTCATGGGCGGTTTCATTTGCTATAAGGTACCGGTATTTGCGCAGGAATTCAAGGACTAAGGGGGGATTGGTCTTTTTAGGGTTAAATTACATGAGATCCCCGCAGGCAACCCTCCGCAGGGAATGCCTGTATGGACCAGTAACCAAGCAGCCCATTTGGATAAGAAGGAGAAAAAAGTTGTCAAGCTGTTGATCGGTTGCAGAAAGCACGACCGCAGCAGTCAGAAGCTTCTATACCAGGAGTTTTACGCCTATGGTATGAGCATCTGTTTGCGGTATGCCGACAACCGTGACGAAGCAGCGGAAATTCTTAATGACGGATTTATGAAAGTATTTCAGAACATCGCAAAGTTTGATTTAAAGCGCCCTTTCAAACCTTGGCTGCGCAGAATTATTGTGAATACCGCCATCAATCATTATCACCAGAAAAATCGCGCGCTTAAAGCCGAAGAACTTGACTCAGCAGGGCAAAGCGCAAATGAAGAAAAAGTGTTGTCAGGAATAACCTACGATGAAATAGTTCAGATGCTTCGCAAGCTGCCGCCCGCGTATCGAACGGTCTTTAATCTCCATGTGATCGAAGGATACAAGCATGAGGAGATCGCAAACATGTTGGGTGTCTCTGTGGGAACTTCAAAATCGAATTTGTTTAAAGCCAAGGAGCAGCTTCGGAGAATTCTGAATAAATTCTTTGAAACAGATTATGTCGATAAAGGATAACGATAGCCTCGAGGAGTTTTTTCGGAAAGCCACGCGTCAGCACGACCTGGAGTACAACGAGGAGGACTGGAAGAAGCTGGAGCGAATGCTTGACGCACAGCAGCCAGTGCGCCCAGCCGGGTGGTTTAGTACGCATGGCCGGAAGGTGTTGGTGGGACTTGCCGTAGTAGCTGCCGTAGTAGCGACGTGGCTCTTGCTGCCACGTGGACAAACTACAGATGCGGTTGTCACCGACACTGCAGCAGGTGTTGACTCCGGAATCGCCGTAACTCCAGAGGAACAACGCGATGCTCAGACACAGGATGAAGTTCAACTCTTTGAGTCCCTTGCAGAAGATGAGTCGAAGGTGCGCGAGCGTGTTACACCCGGCGTCGCCCAAGATGACGCTCAAATGGATCGCAATACGCAACCGGATCGTGAATCTATGTCGCGTGCTCAGGCGAATACGTCTGCTCCTGTAAGACCACGTAACGAAATCGCGTCTGCATCGGACGTCCGCGATGGGAACTTGCCGGATGCGGAGCGCATTGCAAATGCGGATAACAGGATTGATCCCAATGAGGATCTTTCGAGTACACCAGACATCGGCAACAACGACATTAAAAAAGACCTGTCGGATGTGTCTGGCTTTAATCATACGCAGGTTGAGTCAGGTGCGTTGGCTGACCGCACTGTGAACGCAACGAGTGACGATGAACAAGTGTCGCAGGCGCAGACTCAACTTGCGGATAGTGCATCGGTGGAAGTTTCCGCCGATGCACTTGAAGCCCCAGCACCGCAGCGTTCGCAATTCGACGAAAATCGCGGTCGCTTCTCCATCGCTGTCGTTGCAGCACCTGATTTCAGCAGGACAGCGAGAGGGGGCGCAATGGGTACGGGAGACGCTATGGGCGCATACCTCACCTATCAGGTACTTCCACGGTGGGGAATAACTACCGGCGTCCTGTACACCAACAAGAAATACTGGGGCGAAGGCGCGGAATACCGTCCTCCCTACGGATACTGGAAAGCCCTCACGAATGGAATTGTGCCGGATAGAATTGACGGTACGTGTTCCATGTATGAAGTGCCCGTCGCTGTCACGTTTGATATCGTGAGCACCAGGCGCACGCGCCTGTTCGCGAGCGCGGGAATGTCGAGTTACTTTGTAAGAAGCGAAGAGTACTATTACCATTTTGATACGCCGAATCCGGGCGCCGTCAATGGCTGGACGGGCAAGAAGCCGTCGACATTGTGGTTTGGAATCGGCACCCTCTCCGCGGGCCTGGACTTCAAGGCTACGCGTACTCTTTCTCTGGGGGTGGAGCCTTATTTCAAGTTGCCCCTGGAAGGTATGGGATGGGCTGACATCGACCTGTATAGCGCGGGGGTGATGTTTGCCGCCCGGTACCACTTTGCGAAAAAGGCCAACAAGCATCCTCCTACACTCCAGGGTCCCTAAACCCAGCGCTAACCTCTAAACCCAGACCTGCACACATTAACCACGACCGGTGAAAATCCGGTCGACAGGGAATCATTTACCCTTGACAAAACAAACAGCCCTATGAAAACCTTATTACAACTTTCCGGACGCCTGGTCGCCGTTACCTTTCTGGTCCTGGGATTCAGCAGTTGCGACGACGATTCGGGACCATCGCTCACTGGCGACAACACCGTTTATGAACTACACTCCGTGTCGAACCCCGGTATTAGCGGCAACGTTACGTTTTCCAAACAGTCGGACAACAGTGTGCTCGTGGTGATTCAACTGAATGGCACACAGTCGGGCGGTAACCATCCCGCACATATCCATGCCGACAACTCCGTTGTTGGCGGCTCTATCGTACTCGACCTTGAAAACGTAGAAGGCGCAACGGGAAGAAGTGAAACGGTAGTAACCGCATGGAACGACGGATCGCCGGTAACGTACGAAGAACTTATCCAGTTTGATGGGCACGTCAACGTCCATGCCGCACCTGACAATCTGGGAACGCTCATAGCTCAGGGTGACATTGGCGGAAACGTCCTTACGGGCGAGTCGAAAAGCTATCCGCTCTCACCCGTCGCCGATCCCAATATTGATGGCAGCATACTCTTCGAGGAGCGGGAAAACGGAGAAACCGTTGTGACCATCATGCTCGACGGTACATCAGCGGGCAATTCACACCCTGCACATATTCACAATAACTCTGCAGCAGAGGGAGGTGGTATTGCCATTGACCTCAACGCAGTTGACGGAGCGACCGGGATGAGCGTCACCAATGTCACTCAGCTAAACAATGGAACTGCTATCACGTATGATGAAATGCTCAACTTCGACGGATACGCACAGGTACACCTCAGCACCGACAACATGGGTACTTTCATTGCCCAGGGCGACATCGGTGGCAATGAACTGACCGGTGAATCAGAAGTGTATGATCTGGGACCTGTATCCGACCCTAACATTCACGGCACTGCCACTTTCGCAAAACGCAAGAACGGGTTTACGCTCGTGACAATTCAGCTTGAGGGAACTACGGATGGCAACTCGCACCCGGCGCACATCCACAACAACACAGCTGCTGAGGGTGGAGGTATTGCGGTTGACTTTAAGCCCGTTGTGGGCGCAACGGGTATCAGCAAGACTACGATAAGGAAGCTTAACGACGATACGCCCGTAACGTACGACGACCTGATAACCTTTAACGGCTATGCGCAGGTCCACCTGAGCAGCGATAACCTCGGTACATTAATCGCCCAGGGAGACATCGGCCAAAATGCCCTTACGGGAGATGAGGTTGAGTACATTCTTGAAAGCGCTTCTGATCCGGGTATCAGCGGAACGGTAACATTTGCAAAGCGTGTCAACGGCACAACTCTTGTGACGATTGAATTGGAAGGCACTACGGCAGGAGGCGATCATCCGGCGCACATTCACAATAACAGTGTAGAGGAAGGCGGTCCGATCGCCATCGACCTGACAAATGTGAACGGAGCGACAGGCATCAGCAAGACACAGGTTACAGGAAACAGGGATGGAGAGCTTTTCACTTACGACGATATGATAGTATATAACGGGTATGTCCAGGTTCACCTGAGCGCCGACAACCTCGGAACGATTATCGCTCGGGGAAACATTGGATCGAATGCAGATTAAAAAATATCAAAGACAATGATGAGTGCTTGCCCCCGGGGCGGCTGGATGGGCTGCCACGATTCGCCCGACATAGGTTCTGGTATCCTGCCGAATCCCGGGGGCTCCTCATCAGGTTTAACTAACATTGTAAGCAGGAGAACAACATTGACGTATGATGAATTTGCGATTGAACAGATTTGTGTTCGTGAGTCTTTTGGTTGGTGTGGGGTGCGCGTCAGACGATCTTAAGCCACCCGTAGATTGCTCGACAGAGGGGCCGGCCGTTACAGTGACAGAAGTAGGAGAGGCGGAGTGCGGTGAAAGCAATGGGTTCATTGCCGTAGCCGCAACGGGTGGATCGGGAACGTATGAATACAGTATCAATGGTGGGCCATTTGGCGAGGAACCATTTTTCGAATCGCTGTCATCAGGATCGTATACAATAATTGTTCGCGATGAAAACGGCTGCGAGGCAAGCGTTTTGCAAACCGTTACCAACAAGGAAGGTGTAAACCTGAGCCTCGCCAGCACGGATGCAGGATGCGGGACAGCAGCGGGCACGATCACCGTTACTCCAGATGGAGGCGAGGGACCTTATGAGTACAGCATTGACGGCGGACCGTTTCAGGCCGATCCTACATTCACCGGCCTTGCAGCAGGTGAATATACTGTAACCATTCGTGATGCTACAGATTGTGAATCCTTCCAGGTTGTTCGGGTTAAGTCTGGGATCAGCTTTGCTGCTGACATTCAGCCTATAATCACGAGTTCATGTGCAATAAACGATTGCCACAACGGCAACCAGTTCCCGGATTTCCGGGTATTCAAGAACATTCAGGATAACGCCGCGAACATAAAGAAGCTGACAGGCGATCGAACGATGCCTGACGAGGGAACTCTTACGCAAGCACAGATCGATGCAATTGCGTGCTGGGTAGATGATGGTGCAATTCAAAACTGAGTATGATGATTAAGAAAATTCTGGGTGGCATACTCGTCGTTGTACTTCTGGGTGTTGGGGCCGTATACTTTGTGTTCAACAAGCCGCATCGGTCGGTAGATAAGCCGGATTTATTGGTAGACGCGTCCGACCTTATCATGGCATTCGAAGAGGATGAACGTGCGGCCAACGACAAATACGTCGGAAAAGTGCTCGAAGTAAGCGGTACGGTCGCTGAAGTTATAGAAAAGCAAAGCAGTTTTGTATTATTGTTAGGGGATACCACCACCGTGAGCCGGGTGAGTTGTACTTTGGAACACGAGCAGGACTCCATGGCCTACGGTTTGCGCGCCGGTGATGCGCTGACTGTGCGCGGTATTTGTTCCGGCCGTCTTTTGGATGTTGTCCTTGTTGACTGCAAAATTGTGCCCAATGAGCCATAGACTGCTCTGTATCGCTATGCTGGTTGTGCTCACGCAACCCCTGCTGGCGCAGCGCTACCTGGATCGCGCGGGTCGCGCCTCTTTTTATTCCAAAGCGCCCCTTGAGGATATCGAAGCGCATACCGACCAGGCGTTGTGCGTCCTTGATGCCGCTTCCGGTGAAGTTGCTGCCTCGATGCTGATGAAGTCCTTCCAGTTCGAGAAGGCGCTCATGCAGGAACACTTCAACGAAAAGTATGTCGAATCGGACAAGTATCCGAAGGCTACGTTTGCCGGAAAGATCACGAACCTTGCCGATATCAACCTGAGTCAAAACGGAACATACACCGCGAAAGTTGAAGGCAAGATTACCATTCACGGAGAAACGCACCCCCTGACCACCGATGTCGAGTTAGTTGTCCAGGATAACACCATTCGCGCAAGCGGTTCATTTCCACTGCGCGTCAAAGATTTCAAAATCACAATCCCCAGCATCGTCTCCCGAAACATCGCAGAAGTAATCGACGTGCGCGTCGCATTTGATTTGCGGCCGGCTGGGTAGTATACCTCGCACTCTCTCTCGTTCTCACACCGCCTTCCACCCCGATGATATTTCATCTCGTTGCGCGCCAATACGAGGTGTACCTCGAAAACAGATTCCCTGTGGCGCACGACCGTTTTTCTAACTCTTTCCCGGGACTAAAGTCCCGGCTACAAACATATCGCCCCTACGGGGCTTCGTTCTTCACTCTCACACTGACATTGACCGGGAGACGCGCAGGTTGCGCGTCTCTACTATCTCCCGATAGCTATCGGGATCACCGATTGCCTGATCGTAATAGTAGAGACGTTGCGTGCAACGTCTCTACACGGGTACCCCACCGATTACCTCTTACTTCGTACCATCCGAGTGCCGAGTTTGCATAGCATACTTCCATATTTGGCACAATTTCACTAACTATAGCGGCGATTTAACCCAACAGCTGGATGAAACAAAAACTCAGGAGTTA
>Ga0207873_1000708_pt1 | contig 35251 bp, 30 predicted proteins | sample BGWIniCompost_FD_187373 | JGI IMG/M metagenome (GOLD analysis project Ga0207873, IMG submission 187373) | Cellulose adapted compost microbial communities from Newby Island Compost Facility, Milpitas, CA, USA - BGW Initial Compost (SPAdes)... ... | reverse complement strand
GTGGAGTTCGCGCTCGCCCTCGGCCTCGAGGTGGCGCCCGCCGTCCGCGAGCTCGAGACCGACGAGTCGACCTTCTACTTCACGCTCAGCCACGAGCGGCTGGGCGAGCTGGAGAGCGACATCCTCGTCGCCTTCGCCGACACCCAGGAGGAGATGGACCGGTTCCTGTCCTCCGCCCCGGCCCAGCTCATGCCCCAGGTGCGCGAGGGCCGGGTGGCCCAGATGGTCGGGACCGAGTTCATCGCCTCGGTCTCCCCGCCGACCGCGCTGTCGGTGACCTGGGGGCTCGACGACTACGTCGCCGAGCTGTCCGCGGCCGCCCAGGTCGTCGACCAGGGCTGACCTGCGGCTCGGGAGCACCTGCCGGGGTCGCGCCGAGCCGCGGCCCCGGCAGGCCCTACAGTCGCCGCCATGACCCTGGCCGACGACCTGCGGCCGCTCGGCACCTCCGGGCTCGTCGTGTCCCGCGTGGGGCTGGGCTGCAACAACTTCGGGCGGCGCATCGGGCCCGAGCAGACCCGGGCGGTCGTCCACGCCGCGCTCGACGCCGGCGTGACGCTGTTCGACACGTCCGACAGCTACGGCGACTCCGAGGAGCTGCTGGGCGCCGCCCTGGCCGGGCGGCGCGACGAGGTGGTCGTCGCCACCAAGTTCGGCTGGGACGTCGGCGGCGCCAACGGGCCCGACTGGGGCGCCCGGGCCTCGCGCCGCTACGTCCGCCGGGCGGTCGAGCGGTCGCTGCGCCGCCTGCGCACCGACTGGATCGACCTCTACCAGCTGCACCGCCCCGACGGCGTCACGCCCATGGAGGAGACCCTCGCGGCGCTGACCGACCTCGTGCGGGAGGGCAAGGTGCGCTACATCGGCTCGTCCAACCTGGCGGCCTGGCAGATCACCGACGCCGACTGGATCGCCCGCACCCGGGGCCTCGAGCGGTTCGTCAGCGCCCAGAACCACTACAACCTGCTGGAGCGGGGCGTCGAGGCCGAGGTCGTGCCCGCCTGCCTCCACCACGGCATCGGCCTGCTGCCCTACTTCCCCCTGGCCAGCGGGCTCCTCACCGGCAAGTACCGCCGAGGCGAGCCGCCGCCGCCGGGCACCCGCCTGGCCGACCGGGGGCTGCCGCCGGCCGACGACCCCCGCTTCGACGTGGTCGAGCGGCTCGAGGCCTTCGCCCGCGAGCGGGGCGTCACGCTGCTGGACGTGGCCATCGGCGGCCTGGCCGCCCGGCCCGCCGTCGCCTCGGTCATCGCCGGGGCGACGACGCCGGAGCAGGTGCGGGCCAACGTCGCCGCCGGCGCCTGGCGGCCCTCGGCGGAGGACCTGGCCGCGCTCGACGAGATCGCCCCGCCCGGCCGGCCCTAGCCCGGCCCCGACCGCGGCAGGCCCATCGGGTTCGGGTACCAGATGTCGCCGGACGCCGCGATCCTCGCCGCGGCCGGGGCGAGGAGGGCGGGCAGCCGGTCGACGTCGGCGGCGGGCAGCCCCCGGTCGGGCGCGGCGACCAGCGCGGGGTTCATCGGCCCCATCGTGGTCGACGCCGGGCGCGCGTGGGTCGCGGTCAGCCGGGGTCGCCGATGGCGGCGACGACCTCGGCGAGCGCGGCCGCCGTGTGGCCGCTGACGAAGGCGTCGACGTGCGGCAGCGCCGCCGCCATGCCCCCGACGAGCGGCCGGTAGCCGGGGGCGGCCCGCCGGGGGTTGACCCACACGATCCGGTGGGCCAGCCGGGCGAGCCGGGCCATCTGCTCGCCCACCACCGCCGGGTCGCCCGTGTCCCAGCCGTCGGAGACGATGACCACGACCGCCCCCCGGGCCACGCCCCGGCGGCCGTGGCGGTCGACGAACGCGGCCAGCGCGGCGCCGATGCGGGTGCCGCCCGACCAGTCGGGCGCGGCCGCGGTCGCCCGCCGCAGCGCGGCGTCGGGGTCGGAGGTCGCCAGCGCCCGGGTCAGCCGGGTGAGCCGGGTGGCGAAGACGAAGGCGTCGGCCCGGGCGGCCCGCACCGCGCCGTGCAGCAGGTGCAGCCAGGCGCGGGCGTAGGGCGCCATCGACCCCGACACGTCGGCGAGCAGCACCAGGCGTCGGGGGCGGTCGACGCGCCGGCGGGCGATCCGCCGCACCGGGTCCCCGCCGGTGCGGCGGGCGGACCGGAGCGTCGCCCGCAGGTCGAGCCGGCGGCCCCGGCGGTGGCGGGTCGTCCGCCGGCCGGGACGGCGGGGCGCCGCCCACGGCAGCGCGGCGAGCAGCGGGCGCAGCGCCGCCAGCTCGTCGTCGGTCAGCGCCGCCAGGTCGGTGTGGCCCAGGCGCTCCTCGGGGCTGGCGGCGGCCAGCACGTCGGCGCCCTCGGCCACCGCCTCGTCGCCCGGCGACCCCCCGGTCGGGGTCATGACCCGCGGGGCGGGCGGCGGTCCCGCCGTCGCCCCGGCGCGGGTGGGGGCGCGGTCGACGGGCGTCGGCCGGGCCCGGGGCGCCGCCGCCAGCCCGGACGGCTCCTGGCCCCGCCGGTCGGCGACGTCGACCCGTCCCCGGAAGACCTGCCCGAACACGGCGTCGTAGACCGGGACCTGGTCGGCCCCGCCGAGCAGCGTGACCCGCCCGGCCCAGTAGAGCTCGTCGAGCGTGGCCGGGCGGGCCAGGGTGACCGCCCGGGCGAAGCGGCCGCTGCGCTCGGGGGTCACGGGCACGCCGGCCGCGTGCAGCAGGTGGCCGACGGCGGCCACGACCTCGGCGAGGTCGACCCGGGCGAGCAGCTCCCCGCCGTCGCGACCCGGCTCGGGTGCCCCGCGCCACGCGGTCCCGCCGGGCATGCTCAGCCGCCCGCGACCCAGGCCATGCCCCGGTCGCGGGCCACCTCGAGGTCCTCCCGGTACTTGAGCACCGAGCCGAGGGTGGCCTCGGCGGCGTCGCCGTCGAGGCGGTCGAGCCCGAGCAGCCGGAGGGTCGCCACCCAGTCGATCGCCTCGGCCAGGCCGGGCGGCTTCTGCACCTCGAGGCCGCGCAGGCGGGCGACCGCCGCGGCCACCTGCTCGGCCAGCGTGGCGGAGGCCGCGGGGACCCGGCGCCGGACGACGGCCACCGCCCGGGCGAGGTCGGGGTAGTCGATCCAGTGGTAGAGGCAGCGGCGCTTGAGCGCGTCGTGCAGGTCGCGCGTCCGGTTGGAGGTGAGCACGACCACCGGGGGCCGGGCCGCCCGGACGGTGCCCAGCTCGGGGATGGTGACCGCGGACTCGGCCAGGAGCTCGAGCAGGAAGGCCTCGAACTCGTCGTCGGCCCGGTCGACCTCGTCGACCAGCAGCACGGCCGGGCGGGGGCCGGGGTGCCGCAGGGCCCGCAGCAGCGGCCGCTCGACCAGGTGGTCGGGGCCGAACAGGTCGTCCTCGGCCAGGTCCCGCCCCGCCGCCTCGGCCAGCCGGATGCTGAGCAGCTGGCGGGGGTAGTTCCACTCGTAGAGCGCCTCGGCGGCGTCGATCCCCTCGTAGCACTGCAGGCGCACGAGCGGCGTCTCCAGCACGGCGGCGAGGGCCTTGGCCGCCTCGGTCTTGCCCACGCCGGCCTCGCCCTCGAGCAGCAGCGGCTGGGGCAGCCGCACCGCGCAGAACAGCGCGGTCGCCAGGCCGAGGTCGGCCAGGTAGTCGACCTCGTCGAGCAGGGCCCGCATCGCCTCGACGTCGGCGACGTCGTCCGGGGCGACCATGGCTCAGCCCGGCGGCGCCAGGTAGGCGTCCGGGTCGGCGGCGAAGGCCCGCAGGCAGCCGGAACCGCAGAACCAGTGGCGCTCGCCGCCGTGGTCGAGGTGCAGCGTCGGCTCCTCGGCCACCACCGACATGCCGCACACGACGTCGGTGGCCAGCGGGGGCCGCCGGCCGGGCACCACCGGCTCGGCCGCCCGCTCGGGCGCCGCCTCGGGCGCGGCCGCCGGGTCCGCGGCCGGCCGGGGGCGGCGGGCGACGATCTCGGCCAGGATCGACAGCGCCACCTCCCGGGGCGTCCGGGCACCGATGTCGAGCCCGGCCGGCGTGCGGACCGCCGCCCGCTGCCCGGGGTCGAGGTCGAGGCCGGCGACGACCGCCCCGCCCCGCTTGGGGCTCGCGACGAGGCCGACGTAGGGCACGCCGGCCCGGACCGCCGCCTCGAGGACCGGCTCCTCGTCCCGGCCGTGCGAGGCGACGACGACGGCCAGCACCCCGCCCGCCCCGAGGCCGGCGGGGTCGACCCCGGCCACGCCCTCGAAGCCGACGCCGCCGGCCAGCGACACCAGCGCCGCCGCGATCGGCGAGTCGCCGTGCACCGCCACGACCGGGGCCGGGGCCACGGGCTCGAGGAAGATCTCGAGCGTCCCGCCCGACAGGCAGTGGTTGACGACCGACAGCGTGCCGGGCGGGTCGTCGCCCGGCGCGGGCGCGGCCGCGCCCTCGGGCGGCGGGGGCGAGATCCGCAGGAGGAGGGACTCGCCGGAGTCGAGCAGCGACAGGCCCTGGGCCCGCACGGTCGACTCGGCGCAGGCGCCGCCGACGAACCCCTCGATCGAGCCGTCGGGCAGCACGACGGCCTCGTCGCCCGGCACGGCCGAGGTCGGCCGCTCGGCCCGGACGACCCGGGCGAGGACGAACGGCACCCGCTCGTGCCGCAGCTGCGCCGCCCGGGCCTCGACCTCGGGGTTCATCGCCGCACCCTCACCACACCGCGATGTCGGTGCGGGCGGGGCGCCCCTGCATCGCCAGCCACACCTGGGCGGGGGTCAGGGGCATGTCGGCGTGGCGGACGCCGAAGGGCTCGAGCGCGTCGATCACCGCGTTGACGACCGCGGCCGGCGACCCGACGGTCGCCGACTCGCCGATGCCCTTGGCGCCGATCGGGTGGTGGGGCGACGGGGTCACGGTCTCGCCGAGCTCCCACGGCGGGCACTCCATGGCCGTGGGGAGCAGGTAGTCCATGAACGAGCCGCCCAGGCAGTTGCCGTCCTCGTCGAAGGCGATGGCCTGCATGAGCGCCATGCCGACCCCGTCGGCCAGCCCGCCGTGGATCTGACCCTCGACGATCATCGGGTTGATGCGGGGGCCGCAGTCGTCGACGGCGACGAACCGGCGGACCGCCACCCGGCCCGTGCCGGGGTCGACGTCGACGACGCACACGTAGGCGCCGAAGGGGTAGGTCAGGTTCGGCGGGTTGTAGACGGCCGACGCGTCGAGGTGGCCCTCGACCCCCTCGGGCAGCTCGAGGCTGCTGTGGGCCAGCAGCGCGATCTCCTGGATCGTCCTCCCCTGCGACGGGTCGCCCCGCACGTGCCAGCGCCCGTGCTCCCACTCGAGGTCGTCCGGGCTGCACTCCAGCGCGGCGGCCGCGACGAGCCGCGCCTTGTCCCGCACCCGCCGGGCCACGACGGCGGCCGCCGCGCCCGACACGGGGGTGGAGCGCGAGCCGTAGGTGCCGAGGCCGAACGGCGTCTGGTCGGTGTCGCCGTGCACGACCTCGATGTCCTCCGGTGGGATGCCGAGCTGGCTGGCGACGATCTGGGCGAAGGTCGTCTCGTGGCCCTGCCCCTGCGTCTGCACGCTGAGGCGGACCACCGCCTTGCCCGTCGGGTGGACCCGCAGCTCGCACCCGTCGGCCATGCCCAGGCCGAGGATGTCCATGTGCTTGCGGGGGCCCGCCCCGACGCCCTCGGTGAAGAAGCTGAGGCCGATGCCCATGAGCTCGCCCCGGGCCCGCCGCTCGGCCTGCTCGGCCCGCAGCTCGTCGTAGCCGGCCATGTCGAGGGCCAGCCGGAGGGCGCGGGGGTAGTCGCCGGAGTCGTACTCCCAGCCGGTCTGCGTGCGGTACGGGAACTGCTCGGGCCGCAGCAGGTTCCGCATCCGCAGCTCGGCCGGGTCCGTGCCCAGCTCGTCGGCGAGCAGGTCGACCATGCGCTCGACCAGGTAGACGGCCTCGGTGATCCGGAACGAGCACGCGTAGGCCACGCCGCCGGGGGCCTTGTTGGTGTAGACGCCGGTGACCTTGCAGTGCGCCGCCTGCAGGTCGTAGCTGCCGGTGAAGATGTTGAAGAACCCGGCCGGGTACTTGGACGGGTTGGCGCTGGCGTTGAACGCGCCGTGGTCGGCGACGACGTCGACCCGCAGGCCGAGGATCCGGCCGTCGCGGGTGGCGGCGATCTCGCCGCGCATGTGGTAGTCGCGGGCGAAGCCGGTGGACATGAGGTTCTCCGACCGGTCCTCCACCCACTTGACCGGCGCCCCGGTGACGATCGAGCCGACGACGGCCAGCACGTAGCCGGGGTAGATCGGCACCTTGTTGCCGAACCCGCCGCCGATGTCGGGCGAGATCACCTGGATCTTGTGCTCGGGCAGGCCGGCGACCAGCGCGTAGACCGTGCGGTGGGCGTGCGGTGCCTGGCTGGTGATCCAGGCCGTGAGCTTGCCGGTCACCGGGTCCATGTGCGCCACCGAGCCGCACGTCTCGAGCGGCGCCGGGTGCGAGCGGGGGTAGGTCATGTCCTGGCGCACGACGACGTCGGCGGCCGCGAACACCTCGTCGCAGCGGGCCGGGTCGCCCGACTCCCAGTCGAAGACGTGGTTGTCGGCCTTGCCCTCGACGTCGCTGCGGATCACCGGGGCGTCGGGGTCGAGCGCCCGGCGGGCGTCGACGACCGGTTCGAGCGGCTCGTAGTCGACCTCGATGAGCTCGAGGGCGTCGCGGGCCGCGTAGCGGTCCTCGGCGACGACGAACGCGACCTCCTGCCCCTGGAACCGGACCTTGTCGGTGGCCAGGACGGCCTGGACGTCGTCGGAGAGCGTCGGCATCCAGGCCAGCCCGAGCGACTCGAGCGTCGCCCCGGTGATCACCGCCGTGACCTTGGGGTGGGCCTCGGCGGCCGAGGTGTCGATCGCGGCGATGCGGGCGTGGGCGAACGGGCTGCGCAGGATCGCCCCGTGCAGCATGCCGGGGAGCTGGATGTCGTCGAGGTAGCGGCCCCGGCCCCGCAGGAACCGGGCGTCCTCCTTGCGCAGCATCCGGCCGAAGCCGATGGGGTTGCCGGCGGCGCTGCGGGGGGCGGTGGCGCCGGCCTCGGCGTCCGCCCGGGCGGCGTCGGTCTCGGCGGTGGTCATGCGGACACCTCCGTCTCGCTGCGGCCCTCGCCGGGCGCCGCGGGCGCCGACTGCGTCACCGCCTCGTCGTCGACCTCCGCCGCCCCGTGGGGGTGCTCGGCCGCCCAGCGGACGGCGGCGACGATGTTCTGGTAGCCGGTGCAGCGGCAGAGCTGGCCCGAGATGGCCTCGCGGATCGTGGCCTCGGACGGGTCGGGGTCCCGGTCGAGCAGGTGGCGGGCGGTCATGAGCATCCCCGGCGTGCAGAACCCGCACTGCAGCCCGTGGCACTGCATGAAGCCCTGCTGCACCGGGTCGAGCTCGCCGTCGCGGGCCAGGTCCTCGACGGTGCGGACCGAGCGGCCGGCGGCCATGGCGGCCAGCACGGTGCAGCTCTTCACGGGCTCGCCGTCCATCCACAGCACGCAGGCGCCGCAGTTGGAGGTGTCGCACCCCCAGTGGGTGCCGGTCAGGCCGAGGTGGTCCCGGACGAAGTGCACCAGCAGCAGCCGGGGCTCGACGTCGCGGGTCACCTCGGCGCCGTTGACGGTCATCGTGACCTGCATGGTCAGACCCCCTCCCCGCGGGCCCGCGCCACCGACCGGCGCAGCGCCCGCAACGTCAGCTCCCGCGCCAGGTGGCGCTTGTACTCGGCCGGGCCCCGCTGGTCGCCCGACGGGTCGGTGTGCTCGGCGGCGATGCGGGCGGCCTCGGCGAGCCGGTCCTCGGTGGCCGGGCCGCCCCGCAGCGCGTCCTCGGCCTCGGGGGCGCAGAAGTGGGGGGCGCCGACCGCGGTCAGCCCGATGCCCACGTCGGCGACCGTGTCGCCGTCGAGGGTGACGAACGTGCCGGCGGCGGCGATGGCCCAGTCGCCGGCCCGGCGCTCGACCTTCTCGTAGGCGCTGCCGGCGCCGGGGCGGACCGGTACCCGCACCTCGGTCAGGATCTCGGCGTCGCCGACCACGGTCTCGTAGGGGCCGGTGTGGAAGGCCCGGGCCGGGACCGTGCGGGCCCCGGTGCGGGACCGGACGACCAGCTCGGCCCCGAGCGCGGCGACGACGGCCGACAGGTCCTCGGACGGGTCGGCCTGGCACAGCGAGCCGCCGATCGTGCCCCGGTTGCGCACGACGGGGTCGGCGATCACCCGCTCGGCCTCGCGGAAGACGAGGTGGTGCTCGGCCAGCAGCGGCGAGTCGAGCAGCTCGGCGTGCCGGGTCATGGCCCCGATGGCGATGGCGTCGCCGTCGAGGCGGATGTACGCGAGGTCGTCGAGGTCGTTGATGTCGATGAGCACCTCGGGCCGGGCGAGCCGCAGCTTCATCATCGGCAGCAGGCTGTGGCCGCCGGCGATGAGCCGGGCCTCGGGTCCGTGGCGCTCGAGCAGCGCGAGCGCGTCGTCGACGCTGCCCGCCCGCTCGTACTCGAACGGCGCCGGCGTCTGCATCGGGCCCCTCCTGTCGCGGGCCCCGTCCGCGGGACCCCGAGCCGAGTGTGCGCCCGCCCGGCACCGGCGTCCACGGGCCCTCAAGGGATCGCTTAACCGGCACTACGCTGCGCAGGGTGACGCTGACGCAACTGGAAGCGTTCGTGCTCGTCGCCCGGCTCGGATCGGTCAAGGCGGCGGCCCGGGCGCTCGGCGTCACCGAGCCGGCGGTGTCGGGGGCCCTGGCCGCCCTGCGCCAGCACCTCGGCGACCCGCTGGTGGTCCGCACGGGCGGGGGCATGGACCTGACCGAGGGGGGCCGGCGCCTGGTGCCGGTCGCCGCGCAGATGGTGCGGCTCGGCCGGGAGGCGGTCGCCGCGGTCCGGCAGGTGCCCGGCGGCACCGAGCCGCTCCGGGTCGTCGCCACCGACACCGTCGCCACCTACGTCGCCCGCCCGCTGCTCGACGCGTTCACCGCCCGCCACGCCGGCGTCGACGTCGTGCTCAGCGTGGCCCCGGCCGGGGAGATGCCCCACCTGCTGACCCGCCACCTGGCCGACGTCGCGCTCGGGCCCCGGTTGCGGGGCCTGCCGGGGAAGCCGGTGCTGCGGTACCGGCTGGTCGTCGTGGCCGCGCCGGACCACCGCCTGGCCGGCGCGACCAGGGTGGACGCCCGGGCGGTCGTGGGGCTCGACTGGCTCGTCGACGCCACCGGCGCCGACCCGACGAGCGAGGTCGGCGCCCTGCTGGCGCGGCTGCGGGTGCCGGCCGGCCGGGTCCGGGTGTTCCCCTCGCTCGACGCCGCGTGGAGCGCGGCGGCCGCCGGTGCCGGGGTGGCGCCCGCCATCGCCCACCTCGTGGCCCGTGACGTCGAGCGCGGCCGCCTGGCCGTGCTGGCGGTCGCCGGCACGCCGGTCGACCTGCTGTGGCACGCCACCACCCTCGGCGCCCACCGGCGGGCGCCGGCCGCCGACCGCCTCGACCACTTCCTCGACACGCCCGCCGCCGTGCAGGCCGTGCACGACGCCGACGGCAGCGTGCCGGCCGCCCGCTTCCGCCCGCCGGTGCACGTCACGCTCTGGAGCTGAGCCGGCGCCCGCCGGGCACGTCAGGCCAGGTGGGCGGAGATGCGGCGGGCGGCCTCGACGACGGCCGGCCCGTAGCGCTCGCCCGGGTGGCGGCCGACCCGCTCGATCGGGCCGCTCACGCTGACCGCGGCGACGACCCGGCCCGAGGGGTCGGTCACCGGTGCGCTGACCGAGGCCACGCCCGGCTCCCGCTCGGCGACGCTCTCGACCCAGCCGGGCCCCGGGTCCTCGGGGCCCGGCGCCCGGTCGGCGGCGAGGACCCGGCCCCCGGAGCCGCGGTCGAGCGGCAGCCGGGCGCCGACCGGCACGATCGTGCGCAGCTCGTGGGGCGCCTCCAGCGACTCGACGCAGACGCGCCGGTCGCCGTCCCGGACGTAGAGCTGCACCGACTCGCCGGTCCGGTCCCGGAGCCAGGCCAGCGCGGGCCGGGCGTCGAGCCAGCCGGGCACGGCCGCCGCCGCGGCGTGCCCGAGGCCGATGAGCCGCAGCCCGAGCGAGAAGCGCCCGGCGGCGTCCCGGCGGACCAGGCCGTGGGCCTCGAGCGCGGTCGCCAGCCGGTGGGCCGTGGCCCGGGACAGGCCCGTGGCCGCGACCAGCTCGGCGAGCGTGCGCGGCTGGGACTCCAGCGCGCCGAGCACGGCCATCGCCTTGTCGAGGACGCCGACACCGCTTAGGCTGTTCACCACGTGGGAACCCTATCCCACATCGTGAGATCACGGACAGTGATCACCCCTCACACCGACCGCCAGCTCCCGTAGGTGACGCCATGGGCACACCCCGCACGCTCAGCCAGAAGGTCTGGGACCGCCACGTCGTCGTGCCGGGCGACGGCGGGCCGGACCTCCTCTACATCGACCTCCACCTCGTGCACGAGGTCACCTCGCCCCAGGCCTTCGACGGGCTGCGGCTCGCCTGCCGCCGGGTGCGCCGGCCCGACCTCACGGTGGCGACGATGGACCACAACGTCCCCACCACGGGCCTCGGCCAGCCGGTCACCGACCCCATCTCGGCCAAGCAGATGCAGGTGCTGGCGGCCAACTGCGAGGAGTTCGGCATCACCTGCTACCCGATGGGCGACCCGGGCCAGGGCATCGTCCACATCATCGGGCCCGAGCAGGGCCTGACCCTCCCGGGCATGACCATCGTCTGCGGCGACAGCCACACCTCCACCCACGGCGCCTTCGGCGCGCTGGCCTTCGGCATCGGCACCAGCGAGGTCGAGCACGTGCTGGCCACGCAGACCCTGCCCCAGCAGCGGCCCGGCACCATGGCCGTCACCGTCGAGGGCGAGCTGCCCGCCGGGGCGACCGCCAAGGACGTCATCCTCGCCGTCATCGGCCGCATCGGCACCGGCGGCGGGGTCGGCTCGATCATCGAGTACCGGGGCTCGACCATCCGCAGCCTCTCGATGGAGGGCCGCATGACGGTCTGCAACATGTCCATCGAGGCCGGGGCCAAGGCGGGGATGATCGCCCCCGACGACACGACCTTCGCCTACCTCGAGGGCCGCCCCCACGCGCCCACCGGCGCGGCCTGGGAGCGGGCGCTCGACGACTGGCGCAGCCTGGTCACCGACGAGGGCGCGACCTTCGACAAGGAGGTCCACGTCGACGCCGCCGACATCGTCCCCCACGTCACGTGGGGCACGAACCCCTCGCAGGTGGCGCCGATCACCGGCGTCGTGCCCCACCCCGACTCCTTCGCCGACGCCGCCGAGCGCAACGCCGCCGCCCGGGCCCTCGAGTACATGGGCCTCGAGCCCGGCACCCCGCTGCGGGAGATCCCCGTCGACACCGTGTTCATCGGCTCGTGCACCAACGGCCGCATCGAGGACCTGCGGGCCGTCGCCGAGGTCGCCCGGGGCCGCAAGGTCGCCCCCGGGGTCCGCACGCTCGTCGTGCCGGGCAGCCACGCCGTCAAGGCCCAGGCCGAGGCCGAGGGCATCGACCGGGTGCTGCGCGACGCCGGGTTCGACTGGCGCGAGCCCGGGTGCTCGATGTGCCTGGCCATGAACCCCGACAAGCTGTCCCCCGGCGAGCGCTGCGCCTCGACCAGCAACCGCAACTTCGAGGGGCGGCAGGGCCGCGGCGGCCGCACCCACCTCGTCTCGCCCGCCGTCGCCGCCGCCACCGCCGTCGCCGGCACGCTCGCCACGCCCGCCGACCTCGACTGAGCACGAAGGACGAGAGCCATGGAACCAGTCCGCGTCGTCCAGGGGACCGCCGTCCCGCTCGACCGCAGCGACGTCGACACCGACCAGATCATCCCCGCCGAGTGGCTCAAGCGGGTCGAGCGCACGGGGTTCGGCCGCGGCCTGTTCGCCACCTGGCGCGACGAGCCCGGCTTCGTGCTCAACGACGAGCGCTACGCCGGCGCCACCATCCTCGTCGCGGGCCCCAACTTCGGCACCGGCTCGTCGCGCGAGCACGCCGTGTGGGCCATCACCGACTACGGCTTCAAGGCGGTCGTCAGCCCCCGGTTCGGCGACATCTTCCGCAACAACGCGACGAAGAACGGCCTGGTGCCGGTCGTCGTGCCGCCGGAGGTCGGCGAGCGGCTGATGCGGGCGGTCGAGGCCGACCCGGCGCTGGAGGTCACCATCGACATCGAGCGCCGCACCCTCGCCGCGCCGGCCGCCGGCATCGAGTGCGAGTTCCCGCTCGACGACGCGACCCGCGAGCGGTTCCTCGAGGGCCTCGACGACATCGGCATCACGCTGCGGCACACCGCCGCCATCGACGCCTACGAGGCCCGACGCCCCGCCTGGATGCCCTCGACCGCCCGCTGAGGGGCGCCGGCGGGTCAGGCCCCGGCGACGAGCTCCTGGCCGGCGGCGGGGTCGAGCAGCGACTGCGTCAGCACGACGGTCGTGCCGTGGGGGCCGCTCGCCACCTCGACGTCGTCGACCATCGCCTGCATGAGCGGCAGCCCGCGGCGCCCGGTCGCGAACGGCGGCGGCATGGCCGGGTCGGGTGGCGGGGTGAAGCCGGGGCCGCGGTCGGACACGGTGACCCGGGCCCGGCCCCCGGCGACCTCGATGGCCACCGTGAACGTCTCGCCCTCGCCGTGGACGACGGCGTTGTTGCACGCCTCGGCGACGGCCAGCTCCAGCCGCTCGACGGCGTCGGTCGCCTGCGCGTCCACGCCGAGCGCGTAGCGTAGGAAGGCGCGCGCTGCGGGCACGGCCGCGGGCACACGGCGGAACGTCGTGCTCACGGCCTGGTCCATCGCGGCAGGCCCTACCCCGGCCGCGCGGCCGACAAACGTCACCGACCACCCCCCTGAGGGAGACTCCACGCCATGGAAGGGTCCCGGCAGATCCAGTTGATCGCCCCGGCCGAGCGGGGCTCGGTCCGGCTCGCCCGCATCCTGGCCGCCGGGGTCGCCGCCGACGCCGGGTTGAGCGTCGACGACACCGAGGACCTGCGCATCGCCGTGAGCGAGCTGGTCGCCCTGCTCGTCGAGGAGCCCGAGGCGGGCGGTCCGTCGATCGAGGTGACCTTCCACCGGTCCGACGGCGAGGTCACCGTCGAGGGGCACCGGCGGGCCGACGCCCCGCCCGCCGGCGACAGCGCGCAGCTGGACGACCTCGTGCTCGGCATCCTCCGGGTGGTCGTCGACGACCACAGCTACGACGTCGGCCGGGACGGCCGTCGCTTCCGCCTGGTCAAGCGGGCGCGCGCGACCGCATGAGCAGCGAGCAGCACGACCACGAGCTCGACGAGCTCTTCGCCACCTACCGCCGCACCGGCGACCGGGCGGTGCGCAACCGGCTCGTCGAGGCCCACCGGGGCCTCGCCGCGTCCATCGCCAACGACTACCGGGGTCGGGGGGTCGAGCTCGACGACCTCGTGCAGATCGCCATGCTGGGCACGCTGAAGGCGGTCGAGCGGTTCGACCCGGCCCGGGGCATCCCCTTCTCGTCGTTCGCCAGCCGCACGATCAACGGCGAGATCAAGCGCTACTTCCGGGACCGCACCTGGGCCGTCCGGCCGCCCCGCAGCGCCCAGGAGCGGCACCTCGACCTGCGGCGCGCCCGGGCGGCGCTGTCGGCCCGCCTGGGCCGGCCGCCAACCGTCGACGAGCTCGCCCGCGAGCTCGACATCTCCGCCGACCAGGTGCTGGACGCGCTGGAGGCCGGCGCCGCCTACCGGGCCACCAGCCTCGACGCCCGGCGGATCGGCGACGACGAGAACCCGCCCCTGGCCGAGCGCCTGCCCGGCGAGGACGTGCCGAGCCACCCGGTCGAGCTGCGGATGCTCGTCGCCCAGCTGCTGGAGAGCCTCCCGGAGCGGGAGGCGACGATCATGCGGCTGCGCTTCTACGAGGACCTGACCCAGAGCGAGATCGCGGCGCGCCTGGGCATCAGCCAGATGCACGTGTCACGGCTCATGCGCCGGTGCCTCGACCAGCTCCGCGAGATGCTCGAGCGCTGAGCGGCGCCCGCCGCCTGGGGCGGCCCGACGGCGCCGGGGTCACTCCCCCTCGATGGCCAGCAGCTCGTCGAGCCGGGTGATCTCGAGCAGCCGGCGCACCCGGGGCGGCACCGAGCGCAGCACCAGCGAGCCGTCGTGCGCCTGGGCCCGGCGGTGGACGGTGACGAGCGCGCCCAGCCCGCTCGAGTCGACGAAGCCGAGCCCGCCGACGTCCAGCGTGACCCGCTCGTGCCCGGCCTCGATCAACGCCGCCAGCTCGGCGGTGATCCGCTCGGCCGTGACGATGTCGAGGTCGCCCGACAGCCGCGCCACGACGCCGTGATCGGACCGGTCGACGACCTCGAGGACGCAGGGATCGCTGGCCACGGGCGACACGCTAACGCCGCTCGTGCGGGCGCCGCCGCGCTCGTCGCGGCGCCTCCTGCAGCCCGCGTCGTGGCACCGGCTCGTCGCGTAGTCTCAACCCGATGCCGATGACGCCGACCGGCACACCCTCCGACCACGGCGCGTCGCAGGGATCCCGCAGCTCCTACGCCAACCGGTACTTCGAGACCCGACTGGCGCCCAACCCGCACCGCCGGGCGGTGTGGCGCCACATCTGCGCCTACCTCGAGCGCTGGATCCCGCCCGACGCCGAGGTGCTCGAGCTCGGCGCCGGGTGGTGCGAGTTCGCCAACAACGTGCGCGCCAAGCGGGTCGTCGCCATGGACATCGACAGCACCGTCGAGCGGGCGGCGGGCGAGGGCGTCACCGCGGTGGTCGGCGACTGCACCGACCTCGGGGGGTTCGCCGACGACAGCTTCGACGTCGTGTTCGCCTCCAACCTGCTCGAGCACCTCGAGCGGCCGGCGGCCACGGCGCTGCTGGCCGGCGCCCGCCGGGTCCTCCGCCCGGGCGGGCGGCTCGTGCTCGTCCAGCCCAACTTCCGCCTCGACCCCGGCCGGTACTTCGACGACTTCACCCACGTCGCCATCTACACCGATCGCTCGCTGCACGACTACCTGGTCTCCGAGGGGTGGGAGGTCACGCACCTCGAGCCCCGCTTCCTGCCCCTCACCATGAAGTCGCGCGCCGCGGCGCTCAGCTTCCTCGTCCCCCTCTACCTGCGGTCGCCGATCCGGCCGCTCGCCGGCCAGATGCTCGTGGTCGCCGAGCCGGCACCGGGGCCGGGGGGAGCGTGATGGCGGTGCCCGCCGACGAGCTCGCGCCCGACGGCGCCCCGGCCGAGGACGCCCGGGCGCGGCCCACCCCCGACGACCACCGGCCAGCCGGCACCGGCACCCGCGCCGCGTGGCGGTGGGCGGCCCTGTTCGCGCTGCCCTACCTGCTGCTCGGCGCCGCCTGGGTCGCCTCCAACCCCCCGTCCGCCGCCCCCGACGAGAACCACCACCTCATCAAGGCCCTCGGCATGGGCCGCCTCGACATCGGCGAGGAGTACGACGAGCCGCTCCCGGCCGGCCCGCCGCTCACCCGGCGCAACCTGTCGATCACCCGGCTCGTCGAGGTCCCGGTCGAGCTCGCGCCGGACGGCTACGCCTGCTTCGCGTTCCGGCCCGCGGTGACGGCCGACTGCCTCCCCGACGGGTCGGTCGCCGAGGACGAGGACGGGGACGGCGAGGTCGTGCGGGACACGCCCATCGGCGCCTACCCGCCGTTCACCTACGTCGGCATGGGCCTCGCCGCCCGCGCCCAGGGCTCGCCCGCGGCCGCCTTCTACGCCGCCCGGGTCGTCGTCCTGGCCTCGTGCCTGGCGCTGATCGTCGCCGGAGCGTGGTACCTCGTGCGCGACCTGGGGCCGGCCGCGCTGGTGGGCGGGTTCGTGGCGCTGACGCCGATGGCCCTGTTCACCAGCGCCACGGTGACGAGCAGCGGCATCGAGATCACCTCGGCCGTCGCCGTGGCGGCGATCGCCGTCGCCTGCCTGCGGCGGCCCGGCGCCCTGTCCCGGCCGGGCGTGCAGCTCGGCCTGGCCGTCACCGGCTCGGTGCTCGTCCTCAGCCGGCAGATGGGCATCGTCACCCTGGCCGTCCTGCTCGGCATCGTGGCGGTCGCCCGCCGGCACGAGCTGTGGGCGCTGGTGCGGTCGCCCCGGCCGGCCTTCGTCGCCTCGGTGCTGATCCTGGCCGCCTCCTCGGCCGCCCTCGTCGCCTGGGAGCTGGCCTACGACCACCCGGTCGACACCGGCTCGCCCGTCGACCCCGCCGCGCTCGACGACTTCCTCGCCCGGGGCGACCTGCTGGTCAAGTCGGCGGTCGGGACGTTCGGGTGGCTCGACACCCCGCTGCCGGTGTGGGCGGTGTGGGCCTGGGGCCTGCTGGCGGTCGTGGTGGTCGGCCTCGGGCTGGTGGTGGGCGACCGCCGCGACCGGGCGGTGCTCGCCACGGGGCTGGCCGCCACCGCGGCCACGGCCTACGGCACCTACGCCGCCGTCTTCCACCCGGTGGGCGCCGACTCCCAGGGCCGGCACATGCTGCCGTTCTTCGTCATCTGCCCGCTCTACGCCGGTGCCGTCGTGGTCGAGCGCGTGCGGGCGGGGAGGGCGCCGGCCGCGCTCCGCCTGCTCCCCGTGGTGGTCGGGCTCGTCGCCGGCGGCGTGCAGCTCGTGGCGCTCTACGCGAACGGCCGGCGCTACGCGGTCGGCCTCGACGGTCCCCTCGCCTTCCTGGGCGACGAGCGGTGGCACCCGCCCCTCGGGGGCTGGGCCGCCTGGCTCACGGTGGGGGGCCTGGGGGCGCTCGCCCTCGTCGCCACGTCCGCCGCTGCCACGCCCGAGGTCGGGGCCGGCGGCACGATCGACGCCGCACCGCCGCAAGGAGGGCACGTCTGACCGTGTGGGACGGCAAGTCGCTGTGCGTCGTGCTGCCGACGTACAACGAGAAGGACAGCATCGCCGAGGTGATCCGGGGCTTCGAGGCCCTCGGCATCGTCGACGACATCCTCGTCGTCAACAACAACGCGGCCCCGGGCACCTCGGAGGAGGTGGCGACGACCTCGGCCCGCGAGGTCCACGAGCCGGTGCAGGGCTACGGGGCGGCCATCATGCGGGGCCTGCGCGAGGCGCGCACCGACCTGGTCTGCGTCTGCGAGCCCGACGGCACCTTCGACCCTTGCGACCTCCTCAAGCTGCTCCCCTACACCCGGGAGTGCGAGCTCGTCGTCGGCTCGCGCACGGTCAGCACCTTCATCTGGGACGGCGCCAACATGGGGCTCTTCCTGCGCTGGGGCAACTGGGCGGTGGCCAAGGTCGTCGAGGTGCTGTTCAACACGGCCTACCTCAGCGACGTCGGCTGCACGTTCCGGGTCGTGTCCCGCGAGCGGGTCGAGAAGATGCTGCCCGAGCTGCGGGTCACCGGCTCGGCCTTCGGCCTGGAGATGCTGATGGCCGCCGTGCGCCAGCGGGCCACGATCGTGCAGGTGCCGGTCAACTACCGGCCCCGGGTCGGCGAGTCCTCGGTGACCGGGGACCTGCGCAAGACCGTGCCGCTGGGCCTCGAGATGCTGGCCATGGTGCTGCGCATGCGGTTCGGGCTCTGGCCCCGGGCCGCCCGGGACCGCCGCTGAGCCCGCTCAGTCGAGCCACTCGTCGAGCGACGGCATCTCCGGGGCCCGCAGCCAGGCGTCGAACAGCTCGTCGAGGTCCTGGCCCGAGACCTCCTCGGCCAGCGCCTCGAAGTCGGCGGTCGAGGCCGACCGCCCCGAGTACCGCTCGTACCAGGTCCGCAGCAGCTCGAAGAAGGCGTCGTCGCCGATCCGGTGGCGCAGGACGTGGAGGGTGAGGGCGCCCCGGTCGTAGACCGAGGCGGTGAACAGGTCGTCGGGCCCCGGATCGCCCGGCGGCGTGGCCAGCATGGCGGCCTGGCCGGCGGCGGACTCGGCGAAGTCGTCGGGCGTGCCCCCACCCCGGTGCTCGCGCCAGAGCAGCTCGGCGTAGGTGGCGAAGCCCTCGTTGAGCCAGATGTCCTGCCAGGTCGCCGGGGTGACCGCGTTGCCGAACCACTGGTGGGCGAGCTCGTGGGCCACGGTCATCTCGCTGTCGGCGGCGTCGGTGCCGAAGATCGAGAGGGTCTGGGTCTCCAGCGCCAGCCCGAGCGGCTCGTCGATCACGACGGCCCCGTAGGCCTCGAACGGGTACGGGCCGAAGAGCTCTTCGAAGAAGGCGAGCATGTCGCCGGTGAGGTCCATCGTGTGGCCCAGCTCGTCGACGACGTCGGCGTCGAACGCGTGGCGCACGACGACCCCGTCGGGGCCGTCGCCCTCGACCAGCACGAGGTCGGCGACGACCACCTGCACCAGGTAGGTGGCCATGGGCTCGGGCACCTCGAACGCCCAGGTCGCGACGCCGTCGCCCGGCTCGGTGGCGACGTGCAGGCCGTTGGCGGCCACGTCCAGCCCCTCGGGCACGGTGATCCGCAGGTCGTAGGAGGCCTTGTCGCTGGGGTGGTCGTTGCCCGGGAAGAGCGTGGCCGCCCCGCTCGGCTCGAAGATGGCGTAGATCTCCTCGCCGTCGGCGTACCACCCGGACTCGACGAGCGAGGTGTCCTGCACCGCGTTGGGCACGGCCGACCACTCGACGTCGACCGTGAAGCCGTCGCCGGCGGCCAGCGGCCGCGCCGGGGTGACGAGGACGTCCCGCTCCCCGACCGGCTCGACGGTCGCCGGCTCGCCGTCGACCGCGAGCGAGGCGATGTCGAGGTCGACCGCGTCGAGGGCGAAGACGTCGAGCGGCTCGGTGGCCGTGGCGGTGATCGTCGCCCGGCCGTCCATGCGGGCGGCGTCGGGGTGCCAGGTGAGGTCGAGCTCGTAGTGCTGGACGTCGTAGCCCCGGTTGCCGGCGTCCGGGTAGTAGGGGTCGCCGAGGCCCGTGACCGCGTCCGCGCCCGGCGGCGGGGCGGCGGGCTCGTCCGGCTCCTCGGGCCGGTCGTCGGGGGGCGTGGTCGTCGCCGGCTCGCCGGCGAGCGGTTCGTCGGCCTCGCGGGCGCCGCCGACCACGACGGCCGCCACGACGAGGAGCGCCACCGCCAGCACGCCGGCCACACCGGCGACGAGCCGGCGCCGGCGGGACGGGCGGGGCGCCGGACCGGCGGGCGGGGCGGCCGCGGCCGGCGCGTCCCCGGGCGATCCGGCGTCCGGCCGCGTCACGTCCGGGTGGGGGGTCGGGTCCGGGTCGGGGGTCGGAGCGCCGGAGGTCATGGCCCCGGCAGGATGGCACACGACCCGGCCGCACTCCCGCCGGGGCGGTGCGAGACCGGCCCCGGCGGGAGGAGACCCGTCACGCACGCCCGGATCGTGCCCAGGGCGTGCGCTCGGCGTTCACTCGGCCGTTCGGCGGGCGCATCGTACCGGTGTGACATCCGTTACACCAGGGGTTCGGCGGGAAGTTCCCGCCCTCGGCGCGCCCGCCGACGCTCTGGGCGGTGGCGCGGTCAGGCGGCACCACCCGCCGCGCGGACGCCGGGCTCGGCCGGCATGGCCCGCACGGGGTCGACCTCCTGCGCGTCCCGCCGGTGGCGGTTGACCGCGGACACGACGGCCTCGAACGACGCCGTCGTGATGCTCGGGTGCCGGCCCACGCCCCAGCGCACGGTGCCGTCCGAGCGCTGGGTCTCGACGTAGGCGACGGCGGTGGCGTCCGACCCGGCACCGATCGCGTGCTCGCTGTAGTCGACCACGTCGATGTCGACGCCGAGGTCGGCCTGGAGGCCGGCGACGAACGCCGCGATGGGCCCGTTGCCCTCGCCCGTGACGGTCCGGTGCTCGCCGTCGACCAGCAGCTGGGCCACGACCCGCGACCCCTCCTCGCCCGTCGTCGACTCGTGGGACAGGAGCTTCACGGGGGCGTCCTCCGGCATGTACTCGCGCACGAAGGCGTCCCACATCTCGGCCGGCGTGATCTCGGTGCCGGTGTCCTCGGTGATCGTCTGGATCGTCTTCGAGAACTCGATCTGCAGCCGGCGGGGCAGGTCGAAGCCGTGCTCGGTCTGCATGATGTAGGCGACGCCGCCCTTGCCCGACTGGCTGTTGACCCGGATCACCGCCTCGTAGGTGCGGCCGACGTGCTTGGGGTCGATGGGCAGGTACGGCACCTCCCAGACCTCGTAGTCCTCGCCGAGGGCGGCGAAGCCCTTCTTGATGGCGTCCTGGTGGCTGCCGGAGAACGCCGTGTACACGAGGTCGCCGACGTACGGGTGGCGGGGGTGCACCGGCAGGCGGTTGCAGTACTCGGCCACCCGGCGGATGGCGTCGATGTCGCTGATGTCCAGCTCGGGGTCCACGCCCTGGCTGAACAGGTTGAGGGCCAGGGTGACGATGTCGACGTTGCCGGTGCGCTCGCCGTTGCCGAACAGCGTGCCCTCCACCCGGTCGGCGCCGGCCATGACGCCGAACTCGGCGGCCGCCACCGCCGTGCCCCGGTCGTTGTGCGGGTGCAGCGACAGCACGACCCGGTCGCGGCGGGGGATGTTGCGGTGGAAGTACTCGATGACGTCGCCGTAGATGTTCGGCGTGTACATCTCCACCGTCGCCGGCAGGTTGAAGATGACCTTCTCGTCGTCGCCGAGGTCGAGCGCCTCGCCCACGGCGTTGCAGATCTCGACGGCGAACTCGATCTCCGTGCCGGTGAAGCTCTCGGGCGAGTACTCGTAGCGGACCTCGGTGCCGGGGACGGTCTCCTCCAGCTTCCGGGCCAGGCGGGCGGCGTCGGTGGCGATCTGCGTGATGCCGTCGTAGCCCAGCCCGAACACGACCCGACGCTGCAGGATCGAGGTCGAGTTGTAGAAGTGCACGATGACCCGGTTGGCGCCCCGGATCGACTCGTAGGTGCGCTCGATCAGCTCGGGCCGGCACTGGGTGAGGACCTGGATGGTGACGTCCTCGGGGACGAGGTCCTCCTCGATCAGCTGGCGTACGAAGTCGAAGTCCGGCTGGCTCGCGCTGGGGAACCCGACCTCGATCTCCTTGAAGCCCATGTTGACGAGCGTCTCGAACATGCGGCGCTTGCGGGCCGGGTCCATCGGGTCGATCAGCGCCTGGTTGCCGTCACGCAGGTCGACCGAGCACCACAGCGGCGCCTTCTCGATCCGCTTGTTGGGCCAGGTCCGGTCCGGGAGCTCGAGCGGGAGCGGCAGGAACGGCCGGTACTTCTCGAAGGGCATCTTCTTCGGTGTCACGGGTTCGGGAGGCATCGCTCGCTCGCTCTCTCGGTCTGGTCGGTCCGGTTGGGTTGGTTGGGTGTCGCTCGGTCAGATGGCCTGCGCGCCGGCCCCCGGCTGCCGCCGGAAAACTCAAAAGCCTCCTGGCCGGAACGGCACAGGAGGCTGGGCGAGCGCCTATGTGGGGCGCTCGCCTCTAGGTAAGGAGAAGGCCGGCGGTCTGCAGGCGCATCGGGGCAATGCTGCCGGAGCCCCGGTGCCGGCGTCAAGGCCGAGCCGACCCGACACGCCCCGGGGCGTTAGCCTCGCACGGCGTGATCCGCCGACTCCTTCGCCGCGTGGGCCTGCTGCTCGTCGTGGTCGGTGCCGTCCAGGTGCTGCTCCGCGTGCTGCGCCGGCCCCCGTCCACCTCGCCCGGCCCCGGCGACACCGCCGGACGGACGTCCACCACCGGCCCGCCGGCCGCACCGGCCACGACGGCCGGGCCGGCCGCCGGGGGCACCGGGGCACCGGCCGAGCCGCCGTCCGCCGAGCCCGCCGCGGGGCCGGCGACCGGCGAGACCCCCGCCGAGCCGCCCGCCGCCGAGCGGGCACCGGCGACGACGGCCACGGCCGAGGAGGCGACGCCGCCGAAGGCCGCCGCCAAGAAGGCCGGGGCCAAGAAGGCGACCACGAGGAAGACCGCCGCCAAGAAGGCGTCGACGACGAAGAAGGCGGCCGAGCGGTCGACGGCGAAGAAGGCCGCGGCCAAGAAGACGGCGGCCAGGAAGACCACCGCCAAGAAGGCGACCACGAAGAGGTCCGCCACCAAGAAGGCGGCCGCGCCGGAGACCAGCGCACCGGAGGCCGCCGGCGAGGGCGGGACGGCACCGGCGGGGTCGACGCCGGCCGGCACCGAGCCGGGTGCGCCGACCGACCGGCCGGCCGCCGGGGACGAGCCGCCCGCCGAGGGCACCGGTCCGGCCGAGGGCTGAGCCCGCCGGGGCGCAGGGCCGAGCCCCGCCGCCGGACCGGCCGCCGGGGGACGCCGCCGCCGTCGGGGTGCGCGGCGGCCCCGCCGCGCACCGCGGCGGGCGCCGGCCCGGTCAGCCGATGGCGTGGACCGACACGATGCCCTCACCGGCCCGGATGCGCTCCTGGACCTCGGGGGGCACCGAGCGGTCGGTGGCGATGACCTGCAGCGCCGCCTCGCCCCGGGCCGAGCGGCCGAGGTGCATGTCGTCGATGTTGACCCCGGCCTCGCTGAGCACGCCGGCGACGTGGGCGATCATGCCCGGCCGGTCCTCGTTGCGGACGACGAGCATGTGCTCGGCAGGCGGCAGGTCGATGGTGTGGCCGTCGAGCTGGACGATGCGGGGATCGCCCCGCAGCCCCACGAGCGTGCCGGCGATGCTGTGCCCGCCGCCGGAGATCGTGATCAGGTTGACGTAGTCGTGGGCGGTGGCCGTCGACGTGTCCCGCACCTCGACGCCCCGCTCGGCCGCGATGCGGGGCGCGTTGACGTAGGACACCGGCTCGTCGGTCACCGCGCCGAACACGCCCTTCAGCACCGACAGGGTGAGGATCCGGGTGTCGGAGTCGGCGATCTGGCCGGCGTACTCGATCTCGAGCACCTTCGGCACCTGCTCGGTGAGCGCCGTGTAGATCTGCCCCAGGCGCTCGGCCAGGGGCAGGAAGTGGCGCACCGTCTCCGACGCCTCGGCGGCGGCGACGTTCACGGCGAACGGCACGAACTCGCCCTCGAGGGCCAGCACGACCTGCTCGGCGATCGTGATGCCGGCCTTGTCCTGCGCCTCACGGGTGCTGGCGCCGAGGTGGGGGGTGACCACGACGTTGGGCAGCTCGAACAGCGGCGACTCGGTCGTCGGCTCCTCGGCGAACACGTCGATCGCCGCGCCCCCGACGTGGCCGACCCGGATGGCCTCGGCCAGCGCCTCCTCGTCGATGACGCCCCCGCGCGACACGTTGATGATGCGGATGCCCGGCTTGGCCCGGGCCAGGAGGTCGCGGTCGATGAGGTTGATCGTCTCGGGCGTCTTCGTGACGTGCAGGGTCAGGAAGTCGCTGATCTCGACCAGCCGCTCGAGGCTGGTCATCTCGATGCCGAGCTGACGGGCCCGCTCGGGGTCGACGAACGGGTCGTGGGCCACGATCCGCATGCCGAACGCGTGGGCCCGCTGGGCGACCAGCTTGCCGATGCGGCCGAGGCCGACGATGCCGAGCGTCTTGTCGGCGAGCTCGACGCCCTCCCACCGCGAGCGCTCCCAGCGCCCGCTGATCAGCGCCGCGTGGGCCTGGGGGATGTTGCGCGCCTGGGCGAGCAGCATCGCCATCGTGTGCTCGGCCGTCGTGAGGATGTTCGACTGCGGCGCGTTGGCGACGATGATCCCCCGCTCGGTCGCCGCCTCGACGTCGACGTTGTCGAGCCCGATGCCGGCCCGACCCACGACGACCAGGTCGGTGCCCGCCTCCAGCACCTCGCGCGTCACCTTCGTGGCCGAGCGGATGACGAGCGCCGCGGCGCCCGGCACGACGCCGATCAGCTCCTCGGGGGACAGCCCCAGGCGGACGTCGACCACGTGGCCGGCGTCGCGGAGCCGCTGGAGCCCGGCGTCGGCGATCTTCTCGGTCACGAGGATGCGAGCCATCGCGTGCCAGTGTGGCCGGGCCCGCCGAACGTCCGCCAGACGGCGCCGCGTGACGTCCGGCGCCCTCACGGGCCGGCGACGCTGGGCAGGTTGCCCACCCGGGCCGCCGCCGTGACGCCCGTCTCAGGGCACACCGCGCAGCGAGGCCGCGGGCGGACCGGCGGCCGCGCCGATCAGCGGGGCGGGAGGTTCTCCACCACGACCGGCTCGATGCCCTCCTCCGGCGGCAGGTCGAACCCGAAGACCTGGGCGTAGAACGACAGCTCGGCGTCGAGGGCCCGGCGGATGTTCTCCGCCCGCCGGAAGCCGTGCTGCTCGCCCTCGAAGGGCACGTAGGCGACCGGCACCCCCTTGGCCCGCAGGGCGTCGACGATCATCTCCGCCTGGTTGGGCGGCACGACCTCGTCCTCGAGCCCCTGCAGGACGATGAGCGGCCGGTCGAAGCCCTCCAGGTGGTGGATGGGCGAGCGCTCGACGTAGAGGTCGCGCCGCTGCGGGTAGGGCCCGATCAGGCTGTCGAGGTAGCGGCTCTCGAACTTGTGGGTCTCGGTGGCCAGCGCCTCGAGGTCGGCCACCCCGTAGTGGCTGGCACCGGCGGCGAACGTGTCGCGGAAGGCGAGCGCCGCCAGGGTCGTGTACCCGCCGGCCGAGCCTCCCCGGATGCAGAGGCGGTCGGGGTCGACCCGGCCCTGCTCGGCCAGCCACCGGGCGGCCGCCTCGCAGTCGTCGACGTCGACGACGCCCCAGGCGCCCCGGAGCTGGTTGCGGTAGGCGCGCCCGTAGCCGGTGGAGCCGCCGTAGTTGACGTCGACGACCGCGAAGCCGCGGCTGGTCCAGTACTGGGTGCGGAGCTGCAGCATCGGGCGGGCGGCGGACGTCGGCCCGCCGTGGATCAGGACGAGCAGCGGCGGCAGCTCGCCCTCGGGCGGCGTCACCTCGGGGTTGGTCGGCGGGTAGAAGAGCCCGTGGGCGGTCCGGCCGCCGCTCGTCGGGAAGTCGATCGGCTCGGGGAACGAGAACCAGGCCGGGTCGAGGCCGAGGTCGCGGGGCGGCCGCAGCACCTCGGGCTCGCCGGCGAGGGCGACGCCGTCCAGCCGCAGGCGCACGACGGCGGGCTCGGCGACGGGCGAGGCACCGACGAACACGACCGCGTCGCCCGCCGCCTCCACCGACGAGATCGCGGTGTAGGGCAGGTCGAGGTCGTGGACGGTGCCGTCCGCCGCCCGCACGGCGAGGTGGTCGAGGCCGTCACGGGTGTAGGCGAAGACGGCCCGGCCGCCGTCGAGGAAGGCGTAGCGGGACTGGCCGAACACCCACTGGGGCACGCCGATCTCGGCCTCCACCTCGACCACCGGTTCGACCCGGCCCTCCCGGGCCGGCGCGCCCGGGGCGGGTGGCACCCAGCGGTAGAGGTTCCACCACCCGGACCGGTCGGAGACGAACCACAGGGAGCCGTCCGGCGCCCAGCGGGGCTGGGCGACCGACTCGCCCCGGCCGTCGCCGCCGGGCGCCGCGTCGGGCCGGCCGGCCACGACGGCGGGGCGGGACAGCCCCGGCCCGACGGGTCCGTCGTGCAGGTCGGCGACGCAGAGCTCGGTGCCGTCCCACGGCATGTCGGGGTGGGACCACTGGACCCAGCACAGCCGCCGGCCGTCGGGCGAGAAGCGGGGGTCGGAGACGAAGTCGGGCCCCCGCACGAGCGACCGGGGCGGGAGCTCGCCGGTGCCGTCGAGCAGGGCGACCTCGTTGACGACGTCCGCCGGCCCGCCCCCGGCCGGGTGGTGCTCGTGCACCACGGCCATCCACCGGCCGCCCGGGTGCACGTCGCCGTCGGCCCACCGGTCGGCCCGGGGCGAGTCCGGCTCCGGGGTGACCGGCTCGGGCTCGCCCCCGTCCGCCAGCCGGCGCAGCCGCTGGTCGGCCCAGTGGACGAACCAGACCACCCCGTCCCGCGCCCACCAGGCACCGCCGCCGTACTCGTGCACCGCCGTGCGGGCGTCGAGGCCCGCCGGCAGGAGGTCGGTCGTCGTCCCGTCCGGGGCGCGCCGCACGAGCTGGGTCCGGCCGCCCTCCTCGGGGCGCTGCTCCGACCAGACGACGGCGTCGCCGTCGAGCACGACCGCACCGAGCCCGGCAGCCGCCCGCACCACGAGCTCGGACGTGATGGGCGTCGGCCACGAACCGTAGGGCGCCATGCGCCGGACCCTACCCGCGGCGCCCGGGCCGCCAGCGCGCCCATGGAGGCTCCGCGATCGTGCATGATCCGCCAGTGACCTGTGCGAGCTGTGGAACGACCAACGCACCCGGCGCGTCGACCTGCGCCGGCTGCGGGCGGCCGCTCGGCGCCGAGGCGGCGGCGAGCGAGCCGCCGCCGCCCGACGGCGGCCCGACATCCCCCGACGCCCCGCCCCCGGCGGGCTCGTACCCACCGCCCGGGGGCGCGCCGCCGCCCCCGCCACCCGGGTCCGCCCCGCCGCCCGCCGGCTCCGGGCCGGCACCCGGGGGACCGCCGCCCCCGCCCCCGCCGCCCGGCGGCTTCGGCCCGCCCTCGGGGCCGGGCGGCACCGGCGGGTTCCCGGCCGCGCCCGGGCGCCCGAGCGGGAGCGGTCGCAGCACCTTCCTGCTCGTCCTCGCCATCGTCGTCGTCGTCGCCCTGGTCGGCACCGCCGTCTACCTCGTCGCCACCTCCGGCGACGACGGCGACACCGAGGTCGTGCTCGAGCCGATCGACCGGGTCCAGGAGGACGACTTCGCCGGCAACCTCGACGTCGGCGAGCAGGCCGGCGCCGTCTTCGCCGACCTGGTGGTCACCGACGAGGTCCCCGACCCCCGGGTCGAGCAGGTCGACACCCACCTCGCCGGCTCGGTCGTGACCGGCTCCGACCCCGCCATCTTCGGCGGCAGCCGGGACACCCAGGTCTGCGACGTCGAGCAGCTCATCGACTTCCTCACCGACGAGGCGAACGCGGACAAGGCCGAGGCCTGGGCCGAGGTGCTCGACATCGAGGTCGACGAGATCGAGACCTACGTGCGGGGCCTCACCGCCGTGCGCCTGCGCTGGGACACCCGGGTGACCAACCACGGCTACCGCGACGGCGAGGCCCGGCCGTTCCAGTCGCTGCTGCAGGCGGGCACCGCGGTGCTCGTCGACGACACCGGCGTGCCCCGGGTGAAGTGCAACTGCGGCAACCCGCTGCTGCCGCCCGAGCCGCTGGAGGGCGGGTCGGACGGCGCCCTCGAGGTCGAGGAGGTCGCGCAGAACCCCGACGACGCCTGGCCCGGGCTCGACCCCGCCGAGGCGGTCGCCATCACGCCGGGCGACACCGTCGAGGAGTTCGTCATCGTCGACGTCGACGACGGCGGTCTGATCGAGCGCCCGGTCGGCTCCGACGGCGCCAACATGCGCGACCTCGGCACGGGCGACGTGCAGATCACGCTCGAGTGGAGCTCGACCGCCGACCTCGACCTCCACGTCCACGAGCCGTCCGGCCACGAGATCTACTTCGGTGACCGGGGGCCGTCCCCGAGCGGCGGCGAGCTCGACGTCGACTCGAACGTCAACTGCATGGACGACGGCGTCGACGGCGGCGTGGAGAACGTCTACTGGCCCTCGGGCGAGGCGCCGTCCGGCACCTACACCGTCGAGGTGCACGGCTGGGCCGTCGGCCGCGGGGACTGCGGATCGGGCGAGTACACGCTCACGATCACCGTCGACGGCGAGACGGAGGTGCACACCGGCTCCGTCGTCGAGGACCAGTCCGCCACCTACGACTTCACCGTCGGCTGAGCCGGCCACGGGGCCGGGCGGGGCGCCGGTCCCGCCCGGCCCCGGCGCGCTCGACCGCGTGCGCACGACCGCTCGCCGCCACCCGCGGCCGGGCGGGCGACGGGCCGGGCGATCGGGCCGTCAGGCCGCCTCGGCCAGCAGGTCGGCGATGCGCCGGCAGCCCTCGGCGAGGTCGTCGTCGGCCAGGGCGAACGACATGCGGGCGTAGCCGGGGGCGTCGAACGCCTCGCCCGGCACGATCGCCACCTTCGCCTGCTCCAGCAGCACCTCGCACAGCTCGACCGTCGTGGTCGGCGTCGTCCCCCGGATGTCCCGGCCCAGGTAGGCCGACAGGTTGGGGAACCCGTAGAAGGCGCCCTGGGGCTCGAGGATCGCGACGTCGGGGATCGCCGAGAGCATCTGGTGCATCGTGCGGCCGCGCCGCTCGAACGCCGCCCGCATCTCGGCCACCGCCGAGAGGTCGCCGGTCACCGCGGCCAGGGCCGCGGCCTGGGCCACGTTGGACACGTTCGAGGTGGCGTGCGACTGCAGGTTGGTCGCCGCCCGCACGACGTCGGGGGGGCCGATCATCCAGCCCACCCGCCAGCCGGTCATGGCGTAGGTCTTGGCCACGCCGTTGAGGACGATGCACCGGTCGGCCACCTCGGGCACGAGCGCGGGGAGCGAGTGGAACTCGTGGTCGCCGTAGACGAGGTGCTCGTAGATCTCGTCGGTGACGACCCACAGCCCCCGCTCGGCCGCCCACCGGCCGATGGCCTCGACCTCCTCCCGGGGGTAGACGGCGCCCGTCGGGTTGGAGGGCGACACGAACAGCAGGGCCTTCGTGCGGTCGGTGACGGCGGCGTCGAGCTGGTCGACCGTCACCCGGAAGCCCGTGCTCTCGTCGGTGCGCAGCACGACGGGGACGGCGCCGGCCAACCGGATCGGCTCGGGGTAGGTCGTCCAGTAGGGCGCCGGCAGCAGCACCTCGTCGCCCGGGTCGAGCAGGGTGAGGAAGGCGTTGAACACCGCGTGCTTGCCGCCGTTGGTCACCAGCACCTGGGCGGCCTCAACCTCGTAGCCGGAGTCGCGGGCCGTCTTGGCCGCGATGGCCTCGCGCAGCTCGGGCAGGCCGGCGGCCGGCGTGTACTTGTGCATGCGCGGGTCGCGGCAGGCCGCGGCCGCGGCCTCGACGATGTGGTCCGGGGTGGGGAAGTCGGGCTCGCCCGCCCCGAAGCCGATGACCGGCTCGCCCGCCTCCCGGAGGGCCTTGGCCTTGGCGTCGACGGCGAGCGTCGCCGAGCCGCTGATCGCGGCCACGCGGGCGGAGATGCGGTTCGTGGGGGGCAACGAACTGGCTCCTTGTCTCGACCGGCCGCGATAGTGGCACGCGTGAGCGAGGCGACCGAAGCGATACGGATCCCCGAGGACCTGCTGCCCCGCGACGGGCGCTTCGGCTCCGGCCCGTCCAAGGTCCGCCCCGAGGCGGTCGCCGCGCTGGCCGAGGCCGCCCCCACGTACCTGGGCACGAGCCACCGGGCCGCCACCGTGCGGTTCATGGTGGCGGCGCTGCGCAACGGCGTGTCCGAGCTGCTGTCGCTCCCCGACGGCTACGAGGTCGTGCTCGGCAACGGCGGCACCACCGCGTTCTGGGACGCCGCCACCTTCCACCTCATCGAGCGGCGCAGCCAGCACCTCAGCTTCGGCGAGTTCTCCTCGAAGTTCGCCGCCTGCGCGAAGGCCGCGCCCCACCTCGAGGACCCCGAGGTCATCGAGTCGCCCCCGGGCACGGCGCCCGAGGCCAAGGCGACCCCGGACGTCGACGCCTACTGCCTGACCCACAACGAGACCTCGACGGGTGTGGCGGTCACGCCCCGCCGCCCCGAGGGTGCCGAGGGGCTCGTGCTCGTCGACGGCACCTCGGCGGCCGGCGGCCTGCGGCTCGACGCCTCGCAGGTCGACGCCTACTACTTCGCGCCGCAGAAGGCGCTGGCCTCGGACGGCGGCCTGTGGATCGCCGCCCTCTCCCCCGCCGCCGTCGAGCGCATCGAGCGGATCAAGCGGGACGGCCGCTGGTGCCCGCCGTTCCTCGACCTCGGGATCGCGCTCGAGAACAGCCGCAAGGACCAGACCTACAACACGCCGGCCCTGGCCACGATCTTCCTGGCCGTCCAGCAGCTCGAGTGGATCATCCACAACGGCGGCCTGCCGTTCGCGGTGGCCCGGTGCGACCGGTCGGCCGAGATCATCTACAGCTGGGCCGAGGCGAGCGACTACGCCACGCCGTTCGTCGCCGACCCGGCGCTGCGCAGCCACGTCGTGGCCACGATCGACCTCGACGAGTCGATCGACGCCAAGCAGGTCTCCGCGGTGCTGCGCGACAACTTCGTCGTCGACACCGAGAGCTACCGCAAGCTGGGCCGCAACCAGCTCCGCATCGCGCTCTACCCGGCGATCGACCCCGAGGACGTCGAGGCGCTGACCCACTGCATCGACTACGTGGTCGAGCGCCTGCGCGGCTGAGGGCGGCCCGGCCCCCCCGGACCCGCACCCGGCGGGCGGCGCGCGCCCGGCCGGCGGGCTGACACGCTGGCGGGATGCGGTTCTCGTTGTGGACCTCGCCCCACCAGCCCTGGTCCGAGGTGCTCGCGGCCGCCCGCCACGCGGACGCCACCGGCTGGGACGGGGTCTGGGTCGCCGACCACTTCATGCCCGACCAGCCGGGCCCCTACCCGCCGGAGACGCCGACCCTCGAGGCCGGCTCCTCGCTCGCCGCGCTGGGCGCGGTGACCGAGCGGGTGCGGGTCGGACCGCTGGTGCTCGGCAACACGTACCGCCACCCGGCGGTGGTGGCCAACATGGCCGCCACCATCGACCACGTCACCGGCGGGCGGTTCGTGCTCGGCCTCGGCGCCGGGTGGCAGGTCAACGAGCACGAGCAGTACGGCATCGAGCTGCCGCCGCCCCGGGAGCGGGTCGACCGGTTCGCCGAGGCGGTCCAGGTCGTGCGGGGCCTGCTGACGCAGCCGACCACGACGTTCCACGGCGAGCACTACCGGGTGACCGACGCCCGCTGCGAGCCGAAGCCCGTCCAGGACCGCCTGCCGATCCTGGTGGGCGGCAAGGGCGACCGCATGCTCGGCGTCGTCGCCCGCCACGCGGACGAGTGGAACACCTGGGGCCTGCCCGACCACATCGCCGAGCGGTCGGCGGCCCTGGACCGGGCCTGCGAGCGGGTGGGCCGGGACCCCGCCGAGATCCGGCGCTCGGCCCAGGCGCTGGTGTTCTTCACCGACGACGAGGCGCAGGCGGCCCAGATCGAGGCCGCGGTCCCCCGGCCCGTCATGGCCGGCACGCCGGACCGCATGCGCGAGGTCGTCGACGCCTACGCGGCGATCGGCCTCGACGAGCTGATCGTGCCGGACTTCACCCTCGGCCAGGGCCCGCAGAAGATCGAGGCGATCGACCGGTTCCTCGAGGAGGTGGCCGCGCCCTTCCGCGGCTGACCGGCGCGCCGCCGGTGCGGGGTCGGGCCCGGCCGGGCCCGACCCCGCACGGGCTACCCTTCGCTGACGAACGCATCAGCGAGGGGGGAGAGCACGATGCCCAGCCTGTCGGAGGTCCGAGCCCAGCTCACCGGGCCCGGAGGGATGTTCGAGGTCACGACCGAGGAGGTCCTCGGCCGGCCGATGCAGGTCTACAAGGACCGCATGCGCTCCCTGCGCGAGATCCCGCAGGCGGCGATCGCCCGGGGCGACGAGCAGACCTTCATCGTCCACGGCGACCGGACCTACGGCTACCGGACCTTCGTCGAGACCTCGAACGGGGTCGCCCACGCCCTGGCCGAGCGGTGCGGCGTCGGCCACGGCGATCGGGTGGCGGTCCTCAGCCAGAACAACCCGGAGTGGTGCCTGGCGTTCTGGGCCACCGTGTCGACGGGCGCGATCCTCGTCGGCCTCAACGGGTGGTGGAAGGCCGACGAGATCCTCTACGGCCTGCAGGACTCGGGGTCGAAGGTGCTCGTCGCCGACCGCAAGCGCTTCGAGCGGATCGCCGACCGGCTCGACGAGGCGCCCGACCTGGCCCACGTCTACCTGATCGACGCGTCGCCCGAGGACTTCCCCCGGTCCGCCGGGGCCAAGGCCGAGCTGCACCGCTTCGACGAGCTGACGGCCGAGCCGACCGACCGCTTCCCCGACACGCCGATCGCCGAGGACGACGACGCCGTCATCTTCTACACGTCGGGGACGACGGGCCGGCCCAAGGGGGCGATCTCGACCCACCGGTCGATGATCGCCAACCTCCAGAACACGCTGTACACGACCGTCGCCAACGCCATGGCCGACCCCGAGGCCGGCAACATGCTGGGCGGTGGCGGGCCAACGGTGTCGCTGCTCACCTCGCCGCTGTTCCACGTGTCGGGCTGCCACTCGGGGCTGGTCGTCGGGATGCTCGCCGGGGTCAAGATCGTCATCCCGGTGGGCCGGTTCGACCCCGCCGAGGCGCTGCGCCTGATCGAGGAGCACGGCGTCACCGTCTGGGCGACGGTGCCGACCATGGTGTGGCGGGTCTGCGAGTACCCGGGCCGGCACGACTACGACACCTCGACGGTGACCTCCGTGGCCTTCGGCGGGTCGCCCTCGGCCGAGGAGCTGCAGCGCAAGATCGCCGAGACCTTCCCCAACGTGCGCTCGACCTCCAACGCCTACGGGCTGACCGAGACGTCGTCGGTCGCCACGGTCATCAGCGGGGCCGACGCCAAGCGCAAGCCCGACTCGGTCGGCCCGCCGGTCCCGACCGTCGAGGTCCGCATCGTCGACGACGACGACAACCCGCTGCCCACCGGCCGGACCGGCGAGGTCTGCATCCGCGGCCCGATCGTCATGAAGGGCTACTGGAACAAGCCCGAGGCCACCGCGGAGGCGATCGACGAGGAGGGCTGGCTGCACACCGGTGACATCGGCTTCCTCGACGACGAGGGGTTCCTCACCATCACCGACCGCAAGAAGGACATGATCATCCGGGGCGGTGAGAACGTCTACTGCGTCGAGATCGAGAACCGCCTCGTCGAGCACCCGGCCATCGCGGACGCCGCCGTCATCGGCGTGCCCCACCCCGAGCTGGGCGAGGAGGTCAAGGCGGTCGTCCAGGTCGAGCCGGGCCACACCCTGACCGAGGACGAGGTCCGCGAGTGGGTGCGGGCCGAGCTCGCCGACTTCAAGGTGCCGGCCCACGTCGAGCTGCGCGACGAGCCGCTGCCCCGCAACGCGTCGGGCAAGCTGCTGAAGAACGTGCTGCGCGGCGAGGGCGAGGTCAGCTTCGCCGAGACGCTCTGAGGCCGGGGCGCGGCGGCGCCCCGCGGCAGCGCCGCCGCGCCCCGGCGGTATCATCCCCGCCTCGCATCCGGACCTGAAGGGTGGAGAGGCGGGCGGATGACCTACTACCTGGGGATCGACATCGGGACCACCTTCACGGCCGCGGCCGTGTGGCGGGACGGGCGGACCGACGTCGCCAGCCTCGGCAACCGGGCGCCGTCCATCCCGACGGTCGTGCTGCTGCGGGACGACGGCTCGGTGCTCGTCGGCGAGGCCGCGGTCCGCCGGGCGGCGACCGAGCCCGACCGCGTCGCCCGCGAGTTCAAGCGGCGGGTCGGCGACCCGACGCCGATCATCCTCGGCGGCACGCCGTACTCCGCCGACGCGCTGATGGCGCACGTGCTGCGGGCGGTCGTCGCCCAGGTGAGCGAGGTCGAGGGCGGGCCGCCCGCCGGCGTCGCCGTCTCGCACCCGGCCAACTGGGGCGCCTACAAGCTCGACCTGCTCCGCCAGGCCATCACCCGGGCCGACCTCGACGACGTCGCCACGGTCACCGAGCCCGAGGCCGCCGCCATCCACTACGCGTCGCAGTCCCGGGTCGAGCCCGGCTCCGTCGTCGCCGTCTACGACCTGGGCGGCGGCACGTTCGACGCCGCGGTGCTCCGCAAGGCCGGCGACGGCTGGGAGATCCTCGGCTCCCCGGAGGGCATCGAGCGGCTGGGCGGGGTCGACTTCGACCAGGCCGTGTTCCACCACGTGGCCACGGCCATCAGCCCTGCCCTCGACGAGCTCGACCCCGACGACCCCGCGGCCCAGGCCGCGGTGGCCCGGCTGCGCCAGGAGTGCGTCGACGCCAAGGAGGCGCTCTCCAGCGACACCGACGTGTCGATCCCCGTGCTGCTGCCGGGCCTGCAGACCGAGGTGCGCCTCACCCGGTCCGAGTACGAGGCGATGGTGCGCCCGGCGCTCACCGACTCGATCACCGCCATGAACCGGGCCCTGCGGTCGGCGGAGGTCGAGCCCCAGGGCATCACGGCGGTGCTGCTGGTCGGCGGCTCGTCGCGCACCCCGCTGGTGGCCGAGCTGGTGTCGTCGGCCTTCGGCCGCCCGGTGGCCGTCGACGCCCACCCCAAGTACGCGGTGTGCACGGGCGCCGCCATCATGGCCGCCACGGTGGGCGGGGCGCTCGACGGCGGCGCCGGCGCGTCGGGCGCGGCGGCGCCCGGCGCGGGGGACGGCGGACGGGGCGCGGGCGCCGGCGTGGCCGGTGCGGCCCTGGGCGCCGCGGCCGGCGCTGCGGCCGGCGCGGCCGCCGGGGGCGCGGTGGCCGCCGCCCGGTCCGGCGCCGACGGGCCCGAGCCGGCCGCCCCGGCACCGGCCGCCGCCACGACACCGGCCGGTGTCGGAGCAGCGACCGAGGCCCTCCCGCCGACCGCCGCCCACCACGAGGCACCGGCGGCCCACGCCGGTGCGGGTGACGCGACCGTCGTGCAGCCCGAGGCCCCGGCGCGCACCGCGGCGGCGCCGGCCGCCGACCCGCCGGCGCCGCGCGTCGAGCGCGACCCGCGCCGGGTCGTCGTGCCGGGCGACGGTGGGCCGCCGCCCGACCGCCGCCGGGCCCGCCGGGACAGCGGCGAGCACCGCGCCCCCGGGCACCCGGCGCCGGGCCGGGCGGGTCGCCCCAGCGGCGAGCACGAGCGGGCGGACGGCGGCTCGCGCCGGTGGCTCGGCGCGGTCGCCGCCCTCGCCCTGCTGGTGCTGGCCGGCGGGATCGCAGCCGTCGCGCTGCGCGGCGGGGACGACGACCCGGACGCGACGGCCGTGGCCGGCGGGGCCACCGACGGCGGGGCCGGCGCCGAGGCGCCCGACCCGGGCGGCGCGGGCGCGCCGGCCACGACGGCCCCGCCCGAGTCGGTGGCCACCACCGTGTCGGAGCTCGAGGCCGAGGGGCCGTTCATCCGGATCACCGACGTCGAGATCGACGACGCCACCGGCCGGTACCGGACCTACTACGAGGTGATCGGCTACACGCCCGAGATCGGCGGCGAGGGCACGCTCCACGTCCACCTGTTCCCCGACACGCAGCCGCCGGACCGGGCGGGCACCAACGGCCTCCCCGAGGCCGACTGGCACGTGACCGACGAGGCGTCGTCCGCCCTCACGAAGTACACGCCCGAGTCGATCGGGGCGGACGCGACGCAGATGTGCGCCGCGGTGGCCGACCACGACCACGCCGTGCACCGGCCGGAGGTCCGGACCGGGAACTGCTTCCCGCTCCCCGACCGCTGACCCCGCCCCGGCCGCCACCGGCGGCGCGCCGGGGTCGAGCCCCGCCACCGCCCG
>Ga0207873_1000707_pt1 | contig 35252 bp, 36 predicted proteins | sample BGWIniCompost_FD_187373 | JGI IMG/M metagenome (GOLD analysis project Ga0207873, IMG submission 187373) | Cellulose adapted compost microbial communities from Newby Island Compost Facility, Milpitas, CA, USA - BGW Initial Compost (SPAdes)... ... | reverse complement strand
TGCGTCGAGCTGCTGGGGCCGGTGAACAGCGAGAACACCTTTCTCTCGCCAAGCCTCGTCACCGTGCCGCAGGAAAACCGCCTGTTGCTGTTCACCGCGGTGGCCAACAGGGGCCTCGGCGAACAGGAGCCGGACAACGGCTTCCTGGTGCGCCGCGTCCTCGATCCGGAGGACCTGGCGTTTGCTCGTCACCTCAGCGACTTCAAGACCATCGTTCCGAGCTATTCCAAGGTGAACATGTCCTTCGCGCCGCAGGCGCATGTTGGCGGCGCGCTGCCGAGCGGCAAGGGCGCCGTGGTGTTCACTGCGGATGCGGCGCTCGGGCAGATCCTCATCGACGAGGTCCGCTTCGAGCCGGACGCGCCGCCCGCACCGCCCACTCCGCCGTCGCCCCCCACCACGCCGGACGGCAATGACAGGAAACCCGGGAGCGGCGGCGGCGCGATGCTCCTGCTCCCGCTGCTGTTGGCATTGCTGCGCCTTCTTCGCGCGGCACCGCGCATGCTGCTCGTCTGCGGGTTGTCGTTCGCGGCGGGCGCCCAGGCAGCGCCGCCTGACGTCGAGCTGCTCCATACAGAGAAGGACGGCAAGGCCTGCTACCGCTCGGTGATGTATCGCGAGGTTGCGGAGATTCGCATCGCGAAAAGCTACGACAAGACGCCAATCCCTGCGGGCACGCCGGTGGAGATCATTGACCTGCCGAGCGGCTGGCGCGGTGAGGTGATCGGCGAACGCGATTATCAGTGGGTGAAGCTGGTTCCCGCGCCGTTCGACACCGTGAGCGGCATCTCCATCGGTCGCGTCTGCCTGAAGCTGCCGGCGATGAACGCCGAGCCCGCGACCATTCCTTACACCTACGTGCTCGCCACCAGCGGCAGTCCGATCATGGCCACGGCACGACCGGACGACGGCATTTCCGATGACGAGCTGCGCGCCATGATCAAGCGCGGCGAACGTCTCAAGAAGGGCGACGTGCTGGAAAAGCCGAAGGCCGTCAAGGACACCGCGAAGACACTGAAGCGCGCCAAGGACCTGTTCGATTGAAGACACCAAGGAGGACGATATGCATCCCCGAAAAACAACCCTGCTCACTGCGCTGCTGGCCACGCTCGCCACGGGCGCGGCCACGGCAGGCGACGTCACCATCAGCGAAATCAACACGAGCTCGGGCGCGCTCAAGGAAATCGTCGCGGGCACGCTGGAGCATGCGCCACGGTTTGCCTACCGCATGTTGAACGGCTCCCTGCGGGTCGCGGACGTATGCGGCGCCGTGCATGAGGCGCGTACGGACATGTACGGCGAGACGTCCTTCTCCGAACCGCTGCATCCCGATCGAAGCCTGGCACAGGTGCGTCACCTGGTCGTCAGGGAGCGCAGCGCGGAGGGCATCGGTGCGGACGGCAAACCCTGGGAGATCAAGCTGAACCATGAACAGTTTGGCACCCGCTCGGGCAGGTGGTACGAGCTCGCCTTTGCCACACCCATGGCTTCCGCCGTCGATCTGTCCGCCATGCGCTTCTATGTCGCCGGCAATCACGGCCTGCCGGCATTCGCGTTCATGAATGACGGCGGCCTGCTGGGCGTGTACGAAGTCCAGGAAGGCCGGGAGAAGCTGCGCTTTGCCAGTCCGCGCAAGGGCTGGAGCAACGTCACGCATGCCGTGGTGACAGAGGTCGGTAAAGGGCGCGACGCGCGAGGTGCACTGGTCACTCTCGATACGGAGGGTGTGCTGCGCGTCAATCTGCCGATCGAGGAAGAAGACGGTTGGGAAACCATCGTTACTTCCTTCGAAAGCAAGGTGGTAGGCAATGGCAGGTATCCCAACACTCGTGCCCTGTTCGCCACGCGCAGAGAGCGCCTGCTCCGCTGGACCGAGCAGGGCGACCTGTACCGCGTCGATCTGGACACCGGCAACGAACAGCTGGTCGGCTCCAGTGGTGCCTTCGGCAAGGGCACGATTCAGCCCGCTGGCGACGCCTTTTTCTACATACAGCAGCAAGGCCGGTTCGCGGATTGCCCGGTCAAGGAAGAAGTCATCGTCGCGGAAGAGCCCAAGGACATGAGCATCGTTGCGGCGGCGGATGAACTGAATGCCCTTGCCGATGCGAAGTACGAAGCCATCGACGCCCTTGGGCGCAAATCGGTGCCCTCGTTCAGGGGTGAGTATCAGGCTGTCGCGGCCGAGGTCCAGCAGTTGCTGGACGAGGTGACCCAAACGGAGAACACGCTCGTCAAGCCGGTGCGGGACAAGCTCGTGGCATTCGAGAAGAAGTATGGCGACCGCTATGACGCCAACGCAAAGATCCGCGAGCTTACCGATCAGCGGGACTACGTGAAGGACAAGGTCAATTGGACGCAGCGGGCCATCCAGAAATGGGACAAGTACCGCTCCGGAATAGCGGATGCGCTCGCGGGGAAAGCCCGGACTTATTTCATTCTTGGCGAGGAAGCCATGGCGAGTGCGAGCCGCAAGGACAGGGCGAGCCAGCATTTCCTGGCCGCAAGGCCCTGGCTCGAAGCCGCGTTGAAGTTCAATCCGGATCACTCCGAGGCCAGAAAGATGTTGGCGACTGTCGATGCCAATGCCTCAGCGGCTGAGGCAGCGAACAAGGAAGCCATCGCCAAGGCCGTCTGGCCGAACGATGTTCGTGTCAAGGGCGACATAAACGCGCTGAAGAAGGCGATGCTCAAGTACTTCCAGGAGCGCGACAACGGCGAATACCACGACAAGGGCGCGCGCTACTTCGCCATCCGCATCGCGCACGACTGGTACGTCAGCAAGACCAATATCCTGGACCAGCCTGTCGAATGGCGTGTCAGTGCTCATGTCGCGAGCACCGTGCCTGGAGATCCGAAGCACGCGCGCGTGCATTTCATGGAAGCTGGTGTGAGAACCCAGCCGGGCGACCTGGATTTCACTTTGCAGTCGGGAGGAACGGATGCCTACCTCATCCCGATTGAGCGAGTGCCGGCTGACGATCCCGCGATACTCAAGGAAAGCCTTGAGCTCATCAGCAAGTGATTGGCAAGCGTCCGGCGCAACGCCGGACGCGACACATGGAGGCAACGATGGCATTCGTGACATTCGAGGAGATCGTCGACCTGATCGACTCCACCGAGCAGCGTGGCGGCGGCATGACGGTCTACTTCAAGTGCCCGAGGAGCGGACGCATCGTCGAGGCGCGCGGCGCATTCCCGGAAAGCGCGCGGCGCAATTTCCTGCAGGTGGCCAGCGGCAGCACGATACGTCGCCCTGCTGCACCGCCTTAGCGGCGTCATCCGCCAGTACACGGGCATCTACATTCCACTCGGCAACACCGTAGAGAACCGGACTGTCCCCGGCGATGGCAGGTTCGTCAACGAGGCCGACCGGCGTGCGGCGGCCATCGCCGCGTTCGAATCGGTAGCCGAGTATCCCGGAAAGCCCGTACGGCGCGGGCGTTTCAATCACATCGACAACCAATGGACCTACGTTGAATGACAAGGAACAGAGCCATGTCGAAAACGATGACAAATGATCAGTACGAAAAGGAAATGCTCGAGCTTCACGAGCATATCAAGTCGGCGGACCTCGGCAGAATGTCCAACTGGCTGACCTCCACGCATACCTTCCATCTTTTCACCTGTAGCGACAGCTACTGGGAAGTGTTCAGGGAACTGCCGCGCCTCATTGCCGCAGCGATCGAGTACGGACGGCCAAGCGGTGGCGGGAAATGGGCATATTCTCTCGTCGACCCGTACGTGTACGAGGAGCGCGTCTTCGGTACGGTTTACGAAGATTACGTGCAGCAGATTCGTGAGGTACTGGATGGCAATCCGGAAAGCCGCCTGCGGGGAGGTGAAGAAGCACGTATCGAGTTCTATGAGGAGCACATTCTTGCCTGGAGTCGCTTAAAGGAATTCCAGTCGGGCGTAAAAGAGGCAGGCATCACGCGGTTCAAGAGCGACCTCACGGAGCACGGCCTTTCTGCCAAGGAAATCAAGGCGTTCGAGAAGTGGATAAAGGAGAAGTCTGCGGAGGCCGAAGCGTTTCGAAACCCTGCTGCCAAGGCCCCGTTGTTCGAGGCGCCGAAGAAGGGCAAGTATCCGGTGTTCGATGACACGGAATACAACCGGTACATCAGCGACCTGCAGAACAGGTACCGGGATGCGCTGGATCTACTGATCTCCTACGGTTTGCCGTTTTCCAGTGACCGCTTCGAAAAGCTTGCAACGACGCTGGAGGACTTCGATTACGAGGAAATCTGCGCAACCTTCGGCGCTCAGAAGCGCTGGCCGCCGGAAGATGATTATGGCAGCTACGCAAATCTCTATGAGACCTACGCCAACCTGCCTCAACTCATTACCAAGCGTTTCGCCGAAACAACGGCTGGCGAAGTCGATAGCATGCTTGAGGAGAGGCTGAAGATACTTAATGACTCCAGCAAGAAAGCCACTCATGCTTGGGCCTTCGCTCACATTCGTGAAATGAAGCAGGAACTTGCCTGGCTTGCCTGGAAGTTCCCGATGATGGAATGCCCGGAGCTGGTCGCGGCACGTGAGAAGGTAGCGCATGCTTACGATCCGCGCTGGGCATTGATGGCCGGCGGTCCTTTGCACGAAAAGCGCATGAAACAGATCGTGTTCACCACCAGCCCCTCCATGCCGGTTTCAGAGGACGACATCCCCGAAAGCATCAACCCGATCCAGGAGCCGGTGTACGCCCACGTGTTCATGGACCAGTCGCTGGAGAATCACGCTTCGCTGTCGATGTACTTCGTCATCATGAAGAACGAACGCGTGCAGGCCGCAGGCAAGTTGCTGAACCGGAATTCGGCTTACCAGGTTCTTCAGCTCTTCCCTGATCCCAAGGTTGGGCGCGATCCGGAGCTCATCCGTACGTTCGGCAAGGCCCTGGAATCCGCGGCCGATGAGGGCGAACTGCTCGTCAAGTTCAGCCCGGACATGACCGAGCAGGCGAGCGGCACGCTCAAGCTGAAGATGTCGGCAGCGGATATCAAGAAGATTTCCGCCCGCACCGAGGAGCTTGTCGCCGCGGCGGAAGCCAACCGCACGGCGGAAGCGGTACTGCCGGATATCTTCGCGGAGCCGCAGAAATGGCCTTACAAGGACCAGCTGCTGACCAAGGAGAAGGTCAAGGAGGCCATCGAGCGGTACTGGGAATACGGCATGAAGCAGTCGATCACCATCAAGGCCATGCGCGTGCGTTATTACCGTCCGGGCCATGAATGGGACGTGGAGTTCGACCCGTTGAAGCGCCCGGTTGCCAGGCTGGTGTTCTCCTACATCGGCATCGTCTTCGAGCATGATGGCAGGACCTTCTGCGTTGACGACGGCATCCAGCTGCGCCAGTTCTGGAGAGGCCCGGGAGAAGGGTTCGGCGAGGACCTGAACGTGCTCGTCTGGGGCGGCAAACCATTCGAACTGCCGCCCGCGCAGATCAAGCGCGTCGTGGAGTAAAGCAAGGAAAACGCCCGGCACTGCCGGGCGTTTTTTTCATTGCATCGATGATTCGGGCAGGCCGCAGAAATCCCGCAGCAGGGTCGGCGGTTCGAGCAGCTTGCGGTCCGCGATCAGCGCGATGAACAGGGCAGGATCGGCAAGCCCGCTGCGCGTCGCCACATCCCAGCGCTGGCCATTCGCGTCGATGAACATCAGCGCGGGATCGACCTGCCTGCCCATCTGCCAGCTTCCCCCGCGCACGCCTGCCATCTGTTCCCAGGCGAGCAGCCGCCGGCCGAGACTGATCCCGGCGTTGCTCATGGCGAACGGCCCGAAGCGCAGCATCTCGCCCGCCTCCAGCGCCGCACGCATCGTGGGCAGGCGCTGGCGGAGGATGCCCGCCTGCAGCGTGGCGATGCATGCCGCAATATCCTCGATGTGCTCATTGACGAGGAAGTGCCTGCCCCGCAGCGACGCGGTCAGCGCCATGCCGTGCATGGAGAGAAAGGAGAACGGAAAGGGAAACCGCAGTATGCGGTTGATCAGCTGGTAGCGGTGCAGCTCCTCGTAGCGGAAACGCACGGGATGCGCGCCGCGATGATCAACGCCGCCGTGTTCGTGCAGTTCGATGGCGGGCGTGCGGCTGCTCCAGCGGCGCCATGACCGCAATGCGAAGTAGCCGAACAGCAGCAGTCCCGGCAGTCCGATGATGGCGAAGGCGAGCGGCAGGTGAATGAGGGCGAGCGGGAAATGCACGAGGAACAGGCGCCGCGCCCGCTTCCTGTCCCAGTGAAATGCGGCGATGCGAGCGCCGAGGTCCATCGTCCTTGTCATGCCCTTCTCCCTGATGGCGAAAGGCCCGGATTATTGGAATGGCCTGCGGCTCGCGCCATCCGGGAGACCCGCAAGCGGTGCTGAGGTTCGCCTGTTTGCTTGTGTCGAAACGCGCTCTTTCGGCATTATCCGCCCTCACTAATTACATAAGCAGTCTCCGGGAGTGGGCGAATGGACCAGTTCAATGCGGTGGTCGCCGCGATCACCACGTTCCTTTATCAGGACGCGTTCCTGTTCACGCTGCTCGGCACGGGCGTCCTGTTCACGCTGTGGTCGGGCTTCTCGCAGTATCGCGCGCTGACGCACGGTCACGCCGTGATCCGCGGTGTGTATGACGACAAGAACGATCCGGGCGCCATCAACCATTTCCAGGCGCTGTCCACGGCGCTGTCGGCGACCGTCGGTCTCGGCAACATCGGCGGCGTGGCGCTCGCCGTGGCGCTGGGCGGCCCTGGCGCGGTGTTCTGGATGTGGATGGTCGGCATCCTCGGCATGGCGATCAAGCTCACCGAGGTGACGCTGTCCATGCTCTATCGCAACACGGATGATCCGGACAATCCGCATGGCGGCCCGATGTGGGTGGTCTCCAAGGGTCTTGCCGAGTACGGCCCGCGCGCCGCTAAGTTCGGCAGGCTCTACGGCTGGTTCTTCTGCATCACGCTGCTGACCTACACCATTACCGGCGGCGCGATGTTCCAGGCCTGGAACGTCGGCGACATCACCCAGGAATATTTCCACGTACCGAGCTGGATCGTCGGCATCATTCTCGCGGTGATCGTCGGCACGGTGACCATCGGCGGCATCAAGCGCATCGGTCGCGTGGCCGGCACGCTGGTGCCGGTGATGGTGGTGCTGTACCTGCTGGGCGGCTTCTACGTGCTGGCGGTGAACTTCGGCGAGATCCCGGCGATGCTCAAGCTGATCGTGGTGTCAGCGTTCACTCCGCACGAGGCTTCGGGCGCATTCATCGGCGGCACGGTGGGTTACGCGGTGATGATCGGCATGCGCCGCGCACTGTTCTCCTCGGAAGCGGGCGCAGGCTCCTCGCCGATCGCACACTCCGCGGCGAAGACTGACGAACCGGTGCGCGAAGGCATCGTCGGCGGGCTTGAACCGTTCATCGACACCATCGTGGTGTGCACGCTGACCGCGCTGGTGATCATCGCCTCAGGCCTGTGGGAGCGCGGCGGCGAGGCGACCTTCGAGCAGCCGCCTGCCGTGGTGAGCGTGGCGCCGAACGTGTACACGCTGGAAGAAACACCCGCGCCGGTACGCAGCACCGGCACCTGGCGCGATGGCGAAAGCGTGTTCGTGATCGTCGAGGGTGACGAGAACCGGCAGTCCGGCAACAACCTGCATCGCCTCGACGGTGTCGTCTTCACCCAGGCTGACGGTTCGCAGGTGGTGCGTTTCGGTACCATGCAGATGAGCGAGGCGCCCGTGCTGCGCGACTCCAGCCTGTACGTTTCCTATCCGGGCGCGACGCTGACTGCAAAGGCCTTCGACACCGCCTTGCCTGGCCTGGGCAAGTGGCTGGTCACCATCGCCTGCTGGCTGTTCGCGGTATCCACGATGATCTCGTGGAGCTACTACGGCGAGCAGGGCATGGTGTACATGTTCGGCGAGCGTTCGGTGACGCCGTACAAGTACGCGTTCTGCGGCTTCGTCATCCTCGCCTGCCTTGGCTTCATTCGCACGCCGCAGGATCTCGACAACTTCTCCTCGCTGGGCGTCGGCGTGATGCTGTGGGCCAACATTCCGATCATGCTGTTCTTCGGTCACAAGGCGATGCGCGCGTACAAGGAATACATCGCGCGGCTCAAGAGCGGCGAGATGCAGCCCAACCCGGATGCGCCCTCGATCCGCGACGTGTTGAGCGGCAAGGATGTGAAGGGCGAGGCGTAAGAGGTGCAGGAGCGGCATCCTGCCGCGGAAGAAAAATCCCCCCGCCGCTTCGCGGCGGCCCCCTTTGCGAAAGGGAGCGACAAGGAAACATGAGTGGCGCAGGTTGGGGTGAGGCGAAGCCGAACCCCAACCTGCCGTGTTGTGGGAGCGGCATCCTGCCGCGAAAGAAAATCGCCGCCGCTCCCCGTCTCCTGTTCTTCTCCCTTCTCCCTATCCTCACTCCCCGTTCGGCAGGTCGAAGCGCGCGATGTAGTTGGTATCCATGCCGAACCAGATGGCGCCGCGTTCGACGTCATGGAACATGTGCCGGACCGCACCGCCGGAGTCGGGAATGGGCTTGTTGTAGATCACCCGACCGTCCTCGGCGTTCACGCCGATCATGCGATTCGGCTGCGGGCCGGTTTCCACGAACCAGAAGCGGCCTTCGTCATCGGCGATCGCGCCGTAAGGCATGGCCTTCTCACCGGAAGGCGAGCGCCATTCCTGGAATTTCTGCGTTTCCGGATCGAAGCGGCCGTAGTAACCCTCGGCGTAATCCACGTACCACACCTTGCCATCGATCACGTCGAGGCGGCGCGGACGCGCGCCTTCGCGCGGAATGTCGTACTCGATGAACTCGCCATCCTTGATGGTGGCGAGCTTGTGCGTGCCGAGCAGCACGATCCACGGCTGGTCTTCGCCGTTCAGCACGATGCCGTAGGGCCGCGCCCTGGGCGTGGGCACGTCCCAGGTCCGGATCTCGCCATTCTCGGGATCGAGTACCCCGACCTTGTTGGAATGCTGGGCGGTGAACCAGACCCGGCCTTCGGAATCCTGGATCAGGGTGTGCGGGTCCTTCACGCCGTGCGCGCTGGTGTCGAACTGCTTGAGTTCGCCGGTGCGCTTGTCCATGCGTCCTATCCAGCCGACGAGATTGCCGGCCACCCACAGGTCGCCATTCGCATCGCCGATGACGTTGTGCGGGCCGGTGTTCTCGGGAAGTTCGAAGCGGTCGATGTCACCGGTGTCAGGATCGAGCCGGCCGACGTAATGTCCGCCCTGCCCGGCAAACCAGACGATGCCGGCTTCATCGACGATGGGATCGCGCGGACGGGTCTTTTCCCAGGGAATGTGCCAGCGCGCGAACTCCTCGGCGACGGCGCCGAGCGGCAGGCACAACAGGACAATGGCTAGCAATGAACGGCGCATGTGGCTTCCTCCCGTCGAGAAAGAAAGCCGCAGCTTAACGCCGCGGCGCACCGAATTCATTCCTCTCGCGACGCGCCGCCGCGCGCGCGAGAATCGCGCGCTTCTCAGCGTCATTCGCGGCACGCCAGCGCGCGATCTCGCCGATGTCGCGAAAGCAGCCCTGGCAGACGCCGTCCTGCAGGCGGCAGACGTCCACGCAGGGCGAGGCGATGTCGCTCATCCGCCGGAGACGATGCGCATCAGCTGGCCGCAGATGTAGGCGCCATAGGTGCCGAGCGCATAGCCGAACACCGCGAGCAGCACGCCCACTGGTGCCAGCGAGGGGTGGAAGGCCGCGGCCACGACGGGCGCGGAGGCCGCGCCGCCGATGTTCGCCTGGCTGCCCACCGCCATGTAGAAGGTCGGCGCGCGAATGAGACGCGCGACCAGCAGCATCAGGCCGGCATGGATTGCCATCCACACCGCGCCGACCGCGAACAGGCCGGGATTGGATGCGATCGCCTTGATGTCCATGTGCATGCCGATGGTCGCCACCAGCACGTAGATGAACACCGAGCCCACCTTCGATGCGCCTGCGCCTTCCATGCGCTTCAGCCTGGTGAACGACAGCAGCAGGCCGAAGGTGGTGGCCAGCACCACCAGCCAGAAGAAGCTGGAGTCCAGGCTGAACTGCGACAGCATCGGCGCGTGTGCGCCGATCCACGGGCCGAGGAAGTTGCCGATGGCGTGCGCCAGCCCCGTGAAGCCGAAGGCGATGGCGATGATGTACATCAGGTCATGCAGCTTCGGGATGCGGCTGTGCTCGGCCTCGAAGGCCTCGACGCGCTTGCGCAGGAACTCGATGCCGGAGGTATCGGCGTGAATCTTCCGATCGAGCTTGTCGGCGCGCGCCGCCATGAACAGCAGTACGGCCATCCAGATGTTGGCGATGATCACGTCCACCGCGACCATCTGCCCGAACAGGTTGTTGTCGACCTCGAAGACTTCCTTCATGGCCGCCTGGTTGGCGCCGCCGCCGATCCAGGAGCCGGCGATGGTGGTCATGCCGCGCCACACCGCCTCGGGACCGGCGCCGCCGACCACGTCCGGGGCGATCACGCTGAAGATCAGGATCGCGATCGGGCCGCCGATGATGACGCCGAAGGTGCCGGTGAGGAACATGATCACGGCCTTGCCGCCGAGGCGCGCGATCGCTTCCAGGTCGATGGACAGCGTCAGCAGCAGCAGCGCGGCCGGCAGCAGGTAGCGCGAAGCCATGTAGTAAAGGTCGCTGGCGCCGCCGTCGATCAGGCCGAAGCTGTTGTACAGCGCCGGAATGAAGTAGCACAGCAGCAATGCCGGAACGACGCTGTAGAAGCGCTTCCAGAAGGGGTGCTCGCTCTGCGTCGTATAGAAGATGAGTCCCAGGGTCGCGGCCAGCAGGCCGAAGATGACGGTGTCGCTTGTTATGAGTGCGGTCGACTGTTGCATGCGATTGTCCGGTCAAGGCCAGCGGGCAATCCTACCTACCGGGCAATCGCGGGGCTAGTCCAGCGCCGATGTGCACTGCGGGCAACGAGTGGCCTTGAGCGGGATGAGGCTGCAGCAATAACGGCATTCCTTTGTGGTCGGCTCCACGACCGCGGCCGGTTCTTCCTCCTTGAGACGGCGCAGGCGATTCATCGCGCGGATCAGGAAGAACAGCGCCACCGCCACCAGCAGGAAGGCGACCACGTTGTTGATGAACACGCCGTAGTTGATCGTCACCGCGCCGGCGGATTGCGCCTGCGCGAGCGTCGCATAGGGCCCGGGCTCCACGCCCTGCTTGAGCACCACGAACATGTCGTTGAACTCGATGCCGCCGGTCAGAAGGCCGAGCGGCGGCATGAGCACGTCCTTCACCAGGCTCTGCGCGATGGTGCCGAAGGCACTGCCCATGATGATGCCGACGGCCATGTCGACCACGTTGCCGCGCATCGCGAATTCACGGAATTCCTTGAGCATTGCCCTCTCCTTCGCGGGGATTTTCCTTCGATATTGGCTCATCCCCGGCATCTTGCAAGCTTTTTGCGATGGCGGTCGGCCGGCGCGGCTGCTACTCTGCTCCGCTCATTTCCTCCAACAAGGGCGATTTTCGATGCAGATTTCCGCGAACAAGGTGGTTTCGATCCACTACACCTTGAAGAACGACGCCGGCGACGTGCTGGATTCCTCCGCCGGCCGCGAGCCGCTGGCCTACCTCCATGGCGCCGGCAACATCATCCCGGGCCTGGAAAAGGCACTGGAAGGCCGTTCGAGCGGCGACAAGCTGAACGTCACCGTGCAGCCGGGCGAAGGCTACGGCGAGCGCAACGACGCGCTGATCCAGGACGTGCCGCGTTCGGCCTTCGAAGGCGCCGATGAAATCCAGCCCGGCATGCAGTTCCATGCCCAGGGCCCGCAGGGCATGTTCGTCGTCACCGTGCGCGAAGTCAGCGACGAGAGCGTGAAGGTCGACGGCAACCACCCGCTGGCCGGCGAGGTCCTGCACTTCGACGTGGAAATCGCGGAAGTCCGCGACGCCACTGCCGAGGAACAGGAACACGGCCACGTGCACGGCGCGGGCGGACACGATCACTGAGAGCAAGGTAGAAGGAAGAAGGTAGAAGGGAGAAGAAAAGCTTCCGATCTTCTGCCTTCTGCCTTCTCCCTCACCGCAAGTACGAGGCGCCATTGATATCGACGATGGCGCCGGTGAGAAATTCCGCTTCGGGCGCGGCGAGCCAGGCCACGGTCGCCGCCACTTCCTCCGGCCGGGCCACGCGGTTCAGCGGACTCTGCGCAATGATTTCCTCGCCATGCTCGCCCAGCAGGTCGCTGATCATGTCGGTGGCGACGTAGCCCGGCGCGACCCCATAGACCTGGATTCCGTGTTTCGCCAGCGCCACCGCCAGTGACTGGCTGAGGCTGTTGAGCGCCGCCTTGCTGGCACCGTACGCGGGTGCGGCCGGTTCGCCGCGGAAGGCGCCGCGCGAGGAAATGTTGATGATCCTGCCGCCGCCGCCCTCGATCATGTGCGGCACCACCTGGTGCACGAGATTGGCGGGTCCGAGCAGGTTCACGCCCAGCGTCTGCTGCCAGGCCGCCTGCCAGCCCTCATAGTCCAGCGCATCGACGGCGTGCTCGAAGAACACGCCGGCGTTGTTGACCAGCACATCGATGCCCTCCAGTTCCTGCACCGCGCGCTTGACCAGCTCGCGCACCTCGTGCGGATCGGCGAGATCCGCCTGCGCCAGGCAATGGCCCTCGCCCTGCAACGATTCCAGCACCTGCCGCGCGGCGGCCTCGTCCTGGCCGTAATGCACGCAGACCCGCGCGCCTTCGCAGGCGAAGCGCTCCGCCACCGCGCGCCCGATGCCGCGCGAGGCGCCGGTGACGAGCACGCGCTTGCCCTGCAATCCGAAGCGGCTGGCGGGCTCCGCGTTCATCGCGTCACCGCCAGGGTGATGGTTTCCGGCTTGTCCTCCAGCGGCTTGCCGTCGATGAAGGCATGGAAGGCCGGCTCCACGCGCAGCTTGCCGGCGACATCGGCGGGAACCTGCCATTCCGCCGAATATTCCAGGGCGCTGCCGGCAGGCAGCGATTCGTCGCGCATCATCTGGATGAAGGCCATGCCCTCATGCGCCTGCCACAGGGTGTTGCCGAACGGGCCGCGCACCAGCACGCGATGCGGCGGCCAGGTGTAGCTGAAACGCACCGGCGTGCGGCTGCCGTTCTCGAGCCGGAACACGAACTGCACGGTTTCGCCCGCGCGCGCCTCAGTAATGGGCTGGCCCGCCTGGTTGCGGGCTTCGAAGGTGAGATTCACGGTTCCGCTCTCCCCGGTGGCGGCCGCGCAACCGCCCAGCAGCAACAGCAACGCGATCCAGCTCCAGCGCATGGTCCTGTCTCCTTGCCGATGACCTCGGCGTACAATGCCCGGCATGAACTATATCGGCAACGAGGGTTTCGCCCACGATTCTCCCGAACGGCTCGGCGTGCTGCTGATCAATCTCGGCACGCCGGACGCGCCTAGGGTGCCGGCGGTCAGGCGCTACCTGCGGGAGTTCCTTTCCGACCCGCGCGTGATCGAGATGCCCCGCTGGCTGTGGTGGCCCATCCTGCAAGGCATCCTGCTGATCCGCCCGTCTCGCTCCGCGCACGCGTACCAGACCGTGTGGCGGGATGACGCCGACGGCTCGCCGCTGCTGCATCACTCCCGCCGGCAGCTGGAAGCGCTGCGCTCGGAACTCGGCCGGCGCTGCGCCGGGCCCGTGGTGGTGGAACTCGCCATGCGCTACGGCAACCCATCCATCCCCGCAGCAATGGCGAACCTGCGCCGCGAGAACGTGCGCCGCCTGCTGGTGCTGCCGCTCTACCCGCAATATTCCGCCACCACCACCGCCTCGGCCTTCGACCGGCTGAGCCAGGTGCTGCAGAGGGAGCGCTGGCTGCCGGAGCTGCGCTTCGTGAACCACTACCACGACCACGAAGGCTACATTCGCGCGCTGGCGAACAGCATCCGGGAACACTGGGAGGCCAACGGCCGCGGCGACAAGCTGCTGTTTTCCTTCCACGGCATCCCGCGCCGCTACCTGCTGGCCGGCGACCCTTATTACTGCGAATGCCAGAAGACCGCGCGGCTCGTGGCGGCGGCGCTGGGGCTGGACGAGGACGCCTGGGCCGTCAGCTTCCAGTCGCGCGTCGGCCGCGAGGAATGGCTGCGGCCGTACACCGACGAGACGGTGCGCGAACTCGCACGCGCCGGCGTGCGCCGCCTGGACGTGATCTCGCCGGGGTTCAGCGCCGACTGCCTGGAGACGCTGGAAGAAATCGCCATGCAGAATGACGGTTTCTTCCGCGAGGCGGGCGGTGAGAGCCTGCGCTACATCCCGGCGCTGAACGCGCGTCCCGATCACATCCGCTTCCTCGCCGAGCTCGCCATGACGCACCTGCAGGGCTGGCCGGAGGCCTCCCGCGACTGGTCCAGGCACGCCGAGCGCGAGCGCGCCGAGCAGGCGCAGCGGCGCGCCAGGGAGCACGGCGCCGAAAGATGATGCTGGGCAATTTCCTCGAGATCAGCGTCCACAGCCCGGACGTGCCGGAATCGGTGCGCTTCTACCAGCGGCTTGGCTTCACGCTCATTCCTGGCAACGACACCTGGCAGCACGCCTACGGGGTGATGACCGACGGGCGCTGCTTCATCGGCCTGCATGCCTTCGCCTTTCCGGGGCCGGCGTTGACCTTCGCCGCGCCGGAACTCGCCCGGCGCGTGGCAACGCTGGAAGCCGCGGGCGTGAACTTCGAGTTCCTCAAGCTGGGCGACGACGAGTTCCATGAACTCGGCTTCCTGCTGCCGGACGAACAGATGATCACCCTGCTGGAGGCGCGCACCTTCAGCCCGCCCAACCCCGCCGAGCTGGGCGAGAGCCTGTGCGGCTGGTTCGCCGAGTACCGGCTGCCGGTGGTGGACCGGGATGCCGCTGCGGCACGCTGGCAGGCGCTGGATTTTCTCGAAGGCGAGGCGCCCGATGCGCTCCACGACAGCGTCACCGTCTGCCGCACCGGGCTGAACGTGGGGCTCAGCGAATCGCGCCGCCTGCGCGGGCCCTCGCTGGTGTTCCACCTGCCGGATCTCGCGCCCGCGGCCGCGCGGCTCACGGAACTTGGCATCGGCTTCGATCATTACCAGGGTGCGCGCGGCGACAGCCTGGAGCTGCGCGCGCCGGAAGGCACCCGCCTGATCCTGCACGCGCCCCAGAGCCACGCGTAAGGGACACCGAGCACGGCTTTAAGGGCCTGTCCTAGTTGCTGGCCCCGAGCAACGCAGTAAGTTCGTCGCTCCACCGCATTGGCGCAGCGCGATGCTCACACTGCTGCTGGACAAACTCGGATTGCCATTCCGCGCGCCCGCGCGCGATCTGCCTTTTGCCCAGAAGCGCCTCGCCCTCTCGCTGGTCAGCGACAGCGTCCTCAAGATCGACCGCGACGGCCGCCTCGCGTACTTCAACGACACCGCCGCCACCCTCTTCCAGCTGCAACCCACCTGCCTCGGCAAGCACATCGACAGCTGCCTTTGCGTGCAGGCGGACGACGACATGGACGCCGCGCGCGTGCCGCTCGGCGAAGACCTGCACCAGGCCCTCACGCTGCCCGCGGACGCCGTAGTGCTGCTGGCGGGCGGAGTCCTGCTGCCCGTGGAAGGCCAGCGCACGCCGGTGCCCGGCGAAGGCGCGCTGCTGATCCTGCGCGACGTCACGGAGCAGCGCCGCTCGCGGCGCTGGCTGGCCTTCCAGGCCACGCACGACACGCTGACCGCGCTGCTCAACCGCGCCGAGATGGAAAAGCGCATCGCCTACACCCTGGAACAGGCCCGCAGCGGCGGCCGGGCCAGCCTCCTTTACATCGATCTCGACCAGTTCAAGGTCATCAACGACACCTGCGGCCACCCCGCCGGCGACGAGTTCCTGCGGCTGGCCGGCAAGGCGCTGCACGGCCGGCTGCGGCCCATCGACACGCTGGCCCGCCTCGGCGGCGACGAGTTCGCGGTGCTGGTGCCGGGCCGCGGCGCGGAGGAATGCCGTGAGCTCGCCGAGCAACTGATCCAGGCCGTGCAGCAAATCCGCTTCCGCTGCGAGCAGCGGGTGTTCCGCTGCAGCGCCAGCGTCGGCATCGTCGAGATCAACGCCCGCACCCGGGACTGGCGGGAAGTGCTGTCGCTGGCGGACAGCGCCTGCTACATGGCCAAGGATCGCGGTCGCGGCCGCGCCTGGATCGCCCGCGAGGACGACCGCCGGTTGCGTGACCGCCGCCAGCAGATGGACTGGATCGCGCGCCTGACCCGCGCCCTGGAGGAGGACCGGCTGCTGCTCTACCGCCAGCCGATCGTGCCGCTGCAGGGCCGGGATGCCGCGCATTGCGAAGTGCTCATCCGCCTGCGCGAGGACGATGGCATCGCGCAGCCGGAACAGTTCATTCCCGCCGCGGAACGCTACGGCCTCATGCCCGAGATCGATCGCCGCGTCACCGGCGCGGTGTTCGCGCGCCTCGCCTCGCCCGGCAGCGACCGCTCGCACGCCGTCAGCATCAATCTCTCCGGCACCACGCTGAGCGACCGCGAGTTCATCCGCTACATCCGCTCCGGCTTCGAGCAGCACCGGCTCGATCCGGCGCGCATCTGCTTCGAGATCACCGAAACCGCCGCGGCGACCGACTTCGACGCCGCAGTCCGCTTCGTGGAGGCGGTGCGGCGGCTGGGCTGCCGCGTGTCGCTGGACGATTTCGGCAAGGGCGCCAGTTCCTTTTCCTACCTCAAGGCCTTCAACGTCGATTTCCTCAAGATCGACGGCAGTTTCGTCCGCGACATGGACGTCGACGAGATGAACGCGCACTTCGTGGAAAGCATCCACGGTCTCGGCAAGCGGCTCGGGCTTGCTACCATTGCCGAATTCGTGGAATCCGCGCCGGTGATCGACCGGCTGCGGCAGCTCGGCGTGGACTACGTGCAGGGCAACTACATCGGCCGCCCGCGGCCCTGGCTCACCGGGCAGGCTTGAATCCGCGGCCCCGCGCCCCTACCTGAGTTGCTTTCCATATGCTGCCCGCCGGCCAGGCCCGGCGGGGGCCAAATCACCATAAAGGACCGCCAGATGGATCAGTTTCGGGGCACCACCATCGTCTCGGTGCGCCGCGGCGCGCATGTCGCCGTGGCCGGGGACGGCCAGGTTTCCTTGGGCAACACCGTCATGAAGGGCAACGCGCGCAAGGTGCGGCGCCTGTATGACGGCAAGGTGATCGCCGGTTTCGCCGGCGGCACCGCCGATGCCTTCACCCTGTTCGAACGTTTCGAGGACAAGCTGCGCGGCCATTCCGGCAACCTCACCCGCGCCGCCGTGGAACTCGCCAAGGACTGGCGCACCGACCGCATGCTGCGCCGCCTGGAAGCGCTGCTGTGCGTCGCCGACCGCGACGCCTCCTTCATCATTTCCGGCAACGGCGATGTCATCGAACCCGAGAACGGCCTCATGGCCATCGGCTCCGGCGGCCCGTTCGCCCAGGCCGCCGCCCGCGCGCTGCTGGAGAACACCGAGCTCTCCGCCCGCGAAATCTGCGAACGCGCGCTGAACATCGCGGCGGATATCTGCATTTACACGAATCGAAATATCACCATCGAGGAATTGTGAGAGGGAAGAAGTGAGAGGTGATGAGGATGGCTTTCGAAAGTCCTCTCACCTCTTACCTCTCACCTCTCACGATTCATCAGCACACTCAGGAATGAACATGTCTGACATGACCCCCCGCGAAATCGTCCAGGAACTCGACAAGCACATCGTCGGCCAGGCCGCTGCCAAGCGCGCGGTCGCGATTGCGCTGCGCAACCGCTGGCGGCGCATGCAGGTGGACGAGCCGCTGCGCACCGAAATCACGCCCAAGAACATTCTCATGATCGGCCCGACCGGCGTCGGCAAGACCGAGATCGCGCGCCGCCTGGCGCGGCTCGCCAGGGCGCCGTTCATCAAGGTCGAGGCCACCAAGTTCACCGAGGTGGGCTATGTCGGCCGCGAGGTGGATTCGATCATCAAGGACCTCGCCGACGTCGCCGTGAAGATGGTGCGCGAGGAGGAAATGAAGAAGGTCCGCTACCGCGCCGAGGAACGCGCCGAGGAGCGGGTGCTGGACATCCTGCTGCCGCGGCCGCGCAGCGTCGGTTTCGCCAATGAACCGGCCGAACCCGGCGAGGACCAGTCGAGCACGCGGCAGAAGTTCCGCCAGAAGCTGCGCAACGGCGAGCTGGACGACAAGGAAATCGAGGTTGACCTGCCGATGCTGCAGATGGGCGTGGAGATCATGGCGCCGCCGGGCATGGAGGAAATGACCTCGCAGCTGCAGAGCCTGTTCCAGAACCTCGGCGGCGGGCGGCGGCAGCGGCGGATGATGAAGGTGAAGGAAGCGCTGCGCCACCTTACCGAGGAAGAAGCCGGCAAGCTGGTCAACGAGGACGAGATTCGCCAGCGCGCCATGCAGGCCGTGGAGCAGAACGGCATCGTCTTCATCGATGAGATCGACAAGGTGGCCAAGCGCGGCGAATACGCCGGCGCCGATGTCTCGCGCGAAGGCGTGCAGCGCGACCTGCTGCCGCTGGTCGAGGGCACCACCGTCACCACCCGCTATGGCATGGTGCGCACCGATCACATCCTGTTCATCGCCTCCGGCGCCTTCCATGTCTCCAAGCCCTCGGACCTCATCCCCGAGCTGCAGGGCCGCCTGCCGATCCGCGTCGAGCTGGATTCGCTGAGCGTGCAGGACTTCGTGAAGATCCTCACCGACACCGATGCGGCGCTGACGCGCCAGTACGCGGCGCTGATGGCTACCGAAGGCGTGACCATCGAGTACACCGAAGACGGCGTGCAGCGGATCGCGGAAGTCGCCTTCCAGGTCAACGAGCGCACCGAGAACATCGGCGCGCGCCGCCTGCACACCGTGATGGAAAGGCTGATGGAAGTGATTTCCTTCGAGGCTTCCGACAAGAGCGGCACCATCGTCGTCATCGACCGCGACTACGTCAACGGCCGCGTCGGCGAGCTGGTCGAGGACGAGGACCTCAGCCGCTACATTCTTTGAGGGGATGAGATCGTAAGACGTGAGACGACGGCCGGCTTTCCTCACGCCCTTTCCAAAGGGGCACCGCGAAGCGACGGGGGAGTTTCATGAAGTCCAGGACGTGATGCGACAGAAAGCAGACGATCACGTCGTCTTCCGTCTCACGTCTCACGTCTCACGTCTCCTTCAGGAAAAATCATGACCGACCATACACCGCCACCCGAATCGCTACGCCTGCGCCGCGGCGCGCGGCTGCTCGTGGTGAAGTTCCCGAGGCGCGACGCCTGGGAGCTGCCGTTCGAGTACCTGCGCGTGTTTTCGCCGTCCGCCGAGGTGCGCGGCCACGGTGGCACGCAGGACGGCCTGCCGAAGATCCTGGTGATCGGCAAGGAGAACGTTGACATAACGCGCGTCGAGCCGGTCGGCAATTACGCCGTGCGGCTGGTGTTCGATGACGGCCATGATTCCGGCATCTACACCTGGAAGGTGCTGCGCGAACTCGGGGAGAACTTCGAGGATTACTGGCGACGCTACCTTGAACGCCTGGAGCGCGCGGGCGTCGCGCGCCAGCCGCGCGAGCAATCCTGATAGAATCCCATTCCCTTTGCTGTCCCGGTACGACGATGGCTTCGAATCACGAACATCGCGACACGGCCGACTTCGGTTTCCAGGAAGTGCCGCGCGAGGAAAAGGCGCGCCGCGTTCGCGGCGTGTTCGACTCGGTCGCCGACAAGTACGACATCATGAACGACCTGATGTCCGGCGGCATTCACCGGCTGTGGAAGCGCTACACGCTGTCGCGCACGGCGCTGAAGCCGGGCGGCCGCGCGCTGGACGTGGCCGGCGGCACCGGCGACCTCACCCGCGGCATGGCGAAGCAGGTCGGCCCCGAGGGCCAGGTGGTGCTCGGCGACATCAACGCCTCCATGCTGAAGAACGGCCGGCGGCGACTGACCGACCAGGGCGTGGTCGGCAACGTGCACTACGTGCAGCTCAATGCCGAGGCGCTGCCCTTTCCTGACGCTCATTTCGATTGCGTGACCATCGGCTTCGGGCTGCGCAACGTCACCGACAAGGCGGCCGCACTTGCCAGCATGCGGCGCGTGATCCGTCCCGGCGGGCGGCTGCTGGTGCTGGAATTCTCCAAGCCGGTGGTGCCGGGCCTGTCCACGGTCTACGACGCCTATTCCTTCAAGGTGCTGCCCTTGATGGGCCGGCTGGTCGCCAACGACGCCGACAGCTACCGCTATCTCGCGGAATCCATCCGCCGCTTCCCCGATCAGGAAACGCTGCGCGACATGATGCTGGAAGCGGGCTTCGACCAGGCCAGCTACCACAATCTCACCGGCGGCGTGGTCGCGCTGCACGTCGGCCTGGTCTTCTGATGTCCGGGCGCATGCGCATTCCCGGCATGTTCACGGCGTTGATGCAGATGAGCTTCGACGCCGCGCTGGATGACAACGCCGACGCGCTGGCGCTGTGCCGCCGGCTCGAGGGCCGCACCATCGCCCTGGAATTCTCCGAGTTCGACGCCGCGCTTTACCTGCGCCCGCATGCCGGCGGCATCGAGCTGTTCAATCACTGGCGCGGCGAGCCGGATGTCACGGTGCGCGGCAGCCTGCCGGCACTCATGTTCGCCAACCTGCGCCGTGAGCCCGGCACGCCTTCCGGCGTGCACATCAGCGGCGACGCCGCCATCGGCCAGCAGTTCCAGAAGCTGTTGCGGCTGCTGGACATCGACTGGGAAGACAAGCTGGCGCGCTTCGTCGGTGGCACCGCCGCCTTCCGCATCAGCCATTCGCTGAAGCGGCTCATGGACTGGGGCCGTGACAGCGCCGACCGCTTCGGTGAGAACCTGCGCGAGTACCTGCAGGAGGAAACCCGCGACCTGCCGAAGCGGCGCGAGGTGGATGCCTTCCTCGCCGCCGTCGATCTCGTGCGGACCGATGTCGATCGCGCCGAGGCGCGGCTGCAGCGCCTGTACCGCCGCGCCAGCCAGTGGCTGCAGCCGTCCGGGGACGCGCCATGATCGGCCCGCGCCAGCTGCTGCGCCTCGCCCGCATCAATTACGTGCTCGCCAGGCACGGCCTGGACGAAGTCATTCTCGCCACCCGCTGGTTCCGGCCGGTGCGCTTCCTGAAATATTTCTCGCCCTGGTACTGGTTCCGCTCCAGGGAGGTGCCGCGCGGCGTGCGCATTCGCCTGGTGCTGGAAGATCTCGGACCGATCTTCGTGAAGTTCGGCCAGATGCTCTCCACGCGCCGCGACCTCATCCCGCACGACATCGCCGATGAGCTTGCGCTGCTGCAGGATCGCGTGCCGCCCTTCCCGGGCGAGCTTGCGGTGAAGATCATCGAGCGCTCGCTGGGCCAGCCGATCGCCGAGCTGTTCCAGCGCTTCGACGTCGAACCGCTGGCCTCCGCGTCCATTGCGCAGGTGCATGCCGCGGAGCTCGCCGGCGGCAAGCAGGTGGTGGTCAAGGTGCTGCGCCCGGACATCGAGCGCATCATCCGCCGCGATCTCGAGCTGATGTACATGCTCGCGCAGCTGATGGAACGTCACTGGGCCGATGGCCGCCGGCTGCGGCCGGTGGAAGTGGTGGCGGAATACGAGAAGACCATCCTCGATGAGCTCGACCTGCTGCGCGAAGGCGCGAACGCCTCGCAGCTGCGGCGCAATTTCCGCGACTCCGAGCTGCTGTACGTGCCGGAGGTGTACTGGCAGTGCACGCGCCGAGACGTGATGGTGATGGAGCGCATCGCGGGCATTCCGGTAAGCGACCTGCAGGCGCTGCGCGATGCCGGCACGGACATGAAGACGCTCTCGGAACGCGGCGTGGAAATCTTCTTCACGCAGGTGTTCGAGCACAACTTCTTCCACGCCGACATGCACCCCGGCAACATCTTCGTCGACGTCAGCGACCCGGAACGGCCGAAGTACATCGCCGTGGATTTCGGCATCGTCGGTTCGCTCGCGCCGCGCGACAAGAACTACCTCGCCGAGAACTTCGTCGCCTTCTTCAACCGCGACTATCAGCGCGTCGCCGAGCTGCATGTCGAATCCGGCTGGGTGCCGCGCGGCACGCGCGTGGACGAATTCGAGGCGGCGATCCGCAGCGTCTGCGAACCGATCTTCCAGCGGCCGCTCAAGGACATTTCCTTCGGCCAGCTGCTGGTGCGGCTGTTCCAGACCGCGCGCCGCTTCAACATGGAAGTGCAGCCGCAGCTGGTGCTGCTGCAGAAGACGCTGCTCAACATCGAAGGCCTGGGCCGCGACCTCTATCCCGATCTCGACCTGTGGCAGACCGCCAAGCCCTTCCTGGAACGCTGGACGCGCGAGCAGCTCGGCCCGCGACACTACTGGAAGATGCTGAAGCGCGACTTTCCGGATATCGCCGACGCGCTCCGCGAACTGCCGCTGCTGGCACACGAGGTGCTGCGGCAGGCGAATCTCGGCGAGCTGGATGTGCGCGACCGGGCGCTGGAAGTGGAAACCCTGCGGAACGCGGAACGCCAGCAGCGCCTCGCCAACCGGCTGTTCGTGAGCGGCATCGTCGCCGTGCTCGGCGGCTTTGCGCTGCTCGCCAGCGGCAGCGGGCCGGACTGGGCCGCCGCTGCCGCCTTCGGCGCCGGCATCACCGCGATGATCGGCGGCATGCTGCGCGGCTGATCAACGCGGCCGCTGCAGCCCCGCTTCCACCGCCCGCCGCTTTTCGGGACCCGCAAGAAGCTCCACCAGCGTGAGCGCGAAATCCATGGCCGTGCCCGGCCCGCGCGAGGTCACCACCTTGCCATCCACGACCACCGGCTCCTCGACATAGGTCATGCCCGGCGCCGGGTTGCGGTCGATGTGGCCCGGGTAGCTGGTGGCGCGGCGGTTGTCGAGCACGCCGGCGGTCACCAGCACCTTGGGCGCGGCGCAGATCGCGGCAACATGGCGGCCCTCTTCCTGCATGGTCTTCGCCAGCCGCAGGATGCGCTCGTCCTTCTGCAGGCGCTCGGCGCCCGGGCCGCCGCCCGGCAGCACCAGCATGTCGAATGGATCTTCCAGCACGGCATCCAGGGCCGCATCTGGCTGCAGGCGCACGCCGCGCGATGCGGTGACTACGCCTTCCGCCAGCCCCGCGGCCACGACCTCGATCTCGGCACGCCGCAGGATGTCGATGACGGTGACGGCCTCGATTTCCTCGCAACCGTCCGCGAGGGGAACCAGCACGCGTTTCGCCATGATTGCCTCCTTGGGTGTTGGAATGTCGCGCCGCTCAGGGCGCCGGAACGGCCGGCTGCGGCTGCTCCAGCAGCTCGCTCACCGGCACCAGCCGCACGCCGTATTCCGCCTCCAGTGCCGGCAGCGCCGTCTCCAGGAAGGCGAGCGTCTCGGGATACGGATGGCCGATGCCGATGGCCTGGCCATTGCGCTTCGCCCGCTCGACCAGGCGGCGGAACTGGAAGGCGATGGCTTCCGGCTCGGCGACATGATCCAGGAACACGTCGCGCCGCGCCGTCGGCACGCCGCGCTCGCGCGCCATCTGCAGCGCCACCGATTGTGGATGGGTATAGCTGTCGACGAAGAAAAGCCCGTCGCGTGACAGTTCCTGCATCAGCCAGGTCATGTGGCCGGGATGGCGGGTGATCAGGCTGCCCATGTGATTGTTGACGCCGCCGGCGTGCGGGACCGCGGCGAGGTTTTCCTCCAGCAGCCGGCGGAACTCGCCTTCGGTGGTATCCAGCGTGATCGCACCGGGGCCGGGCAGCTTGTCCTCCATGGCCTGCAAGGGCAGGTGCAGCAGCACCTCCTTGCGCGCCTGGAAGGCAAGCTCCGCCAGCCGCCTGGCATGCGGCGTGTGCGGCAGGAAGGCCAGCGCCACCGGCCCGGGCAGGCGCACGGCGGCCTCGCCTTCCACGTAGCGGTCGCCGATGTCGTCGATGATCACCGCGATGCGCGGCACGTCGGGCGCCGCAGTCGCGGCGAACGCAAGCAGCAGCATCGCGAACGGAACAGCGCGCTTCATTCCGCCATTCCCAGCAGCGCTATCGCGCGCTCCACCCAGGGATCGCGCGCGTTCTCGGCGGGCGGGACTTCCTCGCCGTCGAAGATCACGTCCGGAACGATGCCGGATTCGTGGATGCGATGTCCGGCGGGCGTGCGGTAGTAGGCGATGGTGAGCTTCAGCGCGCCGCCGTCCTCCAGCGGGATCAGCGATTGCATCGCGCCCTTGCCGAAGCTGCGCGTGCCCGCCAGCAGCGCGCGGCCCTGGTCCTTGAGCGCCCCGGCGAGAATCTCGGCGGCGGAGGCCGTGCCGGAGTTGATCAGCACCACCATGGGCACGCCCTCGGCGATGCTGCCGGGCGCGGCGTGGAATTCCATGTCGTACATCGGGTCGCGGCCCTGTACCGACATGATGGTGCCGCGGTCCAGCAGCTCGTCGGCGATCGCCACCGCGCCCTCGACCACGCCGCCGGCGTTGTTGCGCAGGTCGAGGATCAGGCCGCGGGTGTTGGCGGCGCTGACCTTGTGCTCGGCGAGGAGGGCGGCGAGATCGCGCGCCGAGCCGTCGCTGAACAACGAGATGCGCGCATAGAAGATGTCGTCCGCAAGCCGCCGGCCGCTGACGCTGGGAATGGTGATGGTCTCGCGCTTCAGCTGCACCTCGAAGGGCTGCTCGTCGCCACGCTGCACGGTGAGCCGTACCTGGGTCTGGGCGGGGCCGGCCAGCAGCCGGTCAAGCATGGCGGGATCGGCTTCATCCAGCGGCACGCCGTTGACGCGCAGCAGCCGGTCGCCAGGCAGAAGGCCGGCGCGCGCCGCCGGGCTGCCATCCAGAGGCGCGATGATCACGAAGCCTTCGGTAGTCTGCGCCACTTCCAGGCCAATGCCCTCGTAGCGGCCGCGCGCGTCGATGCGCAGCTGTTCATGTTCTTCGGGGCTGAGGTAGGCGGAATAAGGATCGAGACCCGCGGCCATGCCGCGGATGGCGTTCTGGATCAGGGTGGCGTCGTCCACCGGCTCGACGTACTGGGCGCGGATCTTTTCCATGGCGTCGACCAGCCGCCGCGCCTCCTGCCAGGGCAGGTTGTCGGCGGCATGCACGCTGCCTGCCGCGGCAATCAATGCCAGCGCGGCGAGGCGGCGGATGGTCACGCGCTCGAATGATGCAGGCATTGCATTTCCCCTTGTCATTGTCTGATCCGCTGCATGCAAGCGCGTCGCCCGCGCCGCGTTAATCCCGCCCTTGCCGTATTTCAGCGGCGGCGCAGCCACTGGCGCGGGTCGACCACGTCGCGGCCCTTGCGGATCTCGAAATACAGCGCCGAGCGCTGCTGGCCGCCCGAGTCGCCGGTGGCGGCGATGATCTCGCCGGCCTCCACCCAGTCGCCCACTTCCTTGTAGACCGCCTGGTTGTGGCCGTACAGGCTCATGTAGCCATCGCCATGCTCGATGACCACCAGCAGGCCGTAGTGCGGCATCCAGTCGGCGAAGGCGATGCGGCCATAGGACACGGCGCGCACCGGGGTGCCGGGCGGGTTGGCGATCATCATGCCGTTCCAGCGCATGCGGCCGTCGGCGCGCGGCGCGCCGAAGGAGGCTACCACCTGGCCGTTCGAGGGCCACTCCAGCTTGCCGCGCAGATCACGGAAGGAGGCGCGGTCGGAAAGCTGCGCCGGGATGTCGGCGAACACGTCCATCAGCGATTTCACCAGTTCGCTCAGGGCCTGCTCGTCGCGCTGCAGCTGGCGCAGCTCGCTGTTGCGGTCGCGGATGCGCGCGTCCACCTGGGCGAGCAGCCCGGCGCGCTGGTCGCGGGTGGATTCCAGCGAGGCAAGGATGCGTTCGCGCTCGGCGCGCACGCGGTTCAGGTCGGCGACCTCCTGCGCGATCTCGCCTTCGAGTTCGCGCAATCTTGCCAGCTGCCTGTTGACGCGTTCGATGCGCGCGGTGCGGGCGCGGTTGAGATAGTCATAGTAGGTGAGCACGCGGCCGAAGCTGACCGGGTCCTGCTGGTTGAGCAGCAGCTTCATCTTTTCCTCGCGGCCGGCCATGTAGGCGGCGCGCACCTGCCCCGCGAGCGCGTCGCGTTCCGCCGCCAGCCCCGCCTTGCGGGCGCGCTGCTCGGCTTCCAGCGCCTGCAGGCGCTCCTGCTTGAACTGCAGGGAAAGGTTCGCCTCGCGCAGGGCCGTCGCGGTCCGGGCGAGTTCCTCCTCGGTGCGGCGCAGTTCGGCGGTGAGCTCATCGCGCTGGCCGAGGTCGCGGGCAAGATCGCGCTGCACGCGCTGGATGCGCGCGCGCAGCGCTTCCAGCTCTTCCTTCTTCTGCTCGGCATCCGCGGCTGCGCCCGCCGCAATGGGCAGGACCAGCAGCGCGCAGAGCAGGATCTGCCGCATGCGGTTCGCGCGAGGGCGACGGCAGGCGGCGATCAGCCTCATGCCGCGGCGTCGATCAGCCGCACCAGCGGCTTGCCGGTCATCTGAGGCGGGATTTCCAGGCCCATCAGGTGCAGCAGCGTCGGCGCGATGTCGGACAGCGCGCCGCCCGGCGTGAGCTCGGCACGGCGGCCCAGATAGACCAGCGGCACCAGGTTGGTGGTATGCGCGGTGTGCGGCTGGCCGGTGGAGTCGTCGTACATCTGCTCGACGTTGCCGTGGTCGGCGGTGATCAGCATCTCGCCGCCGGCCTTGCGCACCGCTTCGGCCAGGCGGCCGAGGCAGACGTCCAGCGCCTCCACCGCCTTCACCGCGGCGTCGAACTTGCCGGAATGTCCCACCATGTCGGCGTTGGCGTAATTGACCACGATGAGATCGTAGCGGTCGGCGGCGATGGCCGCGACCAGCCTGTCGGTGACCTCGGGCGCGCTCATTTCCGGCTTGAGGTCATAGGTCGCGACCTTGGGCGAGGGAATCAGCTCGCGGTCCTCGCCCGGGAAGGGCTGCTCCTCGCCGCCGTTGAAGAAGAAGGTCACGTGCGCGTACTTCTCGGTCTCGGCGATGCGCAGCTGGCTGAGGCCCAGCGAGGCGATGTACTCGCCCAGCACGTTCTCGGGCCGCTCTGGCGGGAAGGCCACGGCGGTGTCGAAATCCTTGTGATACTGGGTCAGGCAGACGTAACGGGACAGCCGCGGGCGCACCGGCCGCTCGAAGCCGTCGAAGTCGTCCTGGATGAAGGCCTGGGTGAGCTCGCGAGCGCGATCAGCGCGGAAGTTCATGAACACGATGGCATCGTCATCGCGGACGTGGTCCGGCTCGCCGAGCAGCGTGGCCTGCACGAACTCGTCATCCTCGCCGCGGGCGTAGGCGGCCTCGAGGCCGGCCAGCGCATCCTCGGCGCGGAATTCGGCTTCCGCCATGCTCATCAGCCGCCAGGCCCTGGCGACGCGGTCCCAGCGCTTGTCGCGGTCCATGCCGAAATAACGCCCGATCATGGAAATTATCCGGCAATCGGCGCCGTTCGCGTTCAGTTCTGCACAGATCTCCTGCATTTTCCGCAATGATTCCTGCGCGCTGCGGGGTGGCATGTCGCGGCCGTCCAGCAGCGCATGCACCCGCACCGGCACGCCATGCGAAGCAGCCAGGCGCACCATGGCGAAAATGTGCTCGTCCAGGGCGTGCACGCCGCCGGGAGACAGCAGGCCGATCACGTGCAGCCGGCCACCGGCGGCCTTTGCGGCGTCAATTGCGCCGATCAGGGCGGAATTCTGCTGGAACTCGCCGTCTTCGATCGCCTTGCTGATGCGCGTGACGTCCTGGTAGATGACCCGTCCCGCGCCGAGGTTGAGGTGGCCCACTTCGCTGTTGCCCATCTGGCCGCTGGGCAGGCCGACCGCGATTCCCGAGGTGTCCACCCAGGTGCGCGGGCACTCCTCCCAGAGCCGGTCCCAGTTCGGCGTGTGGGCGGCGTGGATGGCGTTGTGGTCCGGGGCTTCGGTGTAACCCCAGCCGTCGAGGATGGCGAGGACCATGGGGCGCGGGCGCTTGGACATGATGGACAGGATTCCTTGGCTTGCGGGTGGGAAAGCGTGATTTTACCGGTTCGAACACGGCTTTGCCCGCCCCTGATATAATCGCGCGCTTCATTCACACGTCTTGCGGAACATTATGGCCGAGTACCTGGCATTCGCCGGCAATCACCCCTTTCTCATCGCCGCGGCGGTGCTGCTCATCCTTGTCATCATCGTCAGTGAAGTGCGCCGCGCGCGGCGCCCCTGGAAGGAGCTCGGTCCGCTGGAAGCGGTGCGCCTGATCAACGCGGGCGCGCAGCTCGTCGACGTGCGCGGCCATGACGCGTATCGCGCCGGCCACATCATCAATGCCCGCCACATCCCGCTCGCCGAGCTCGGTGACAAGGCGGCGAAGCTGGATGCCGGCAAGCCCGTCATCGTCTATTGCGACACCGGCATCACGAGCGGCCGCGGCGCGGCGCAGCTCGCCGGCCGCGGTTTCGGCGAGGTGTACAACCTGCGCGGCGGCATCGCCGCGTGGAAGCAGGAAAACATGCCGGTGGCCAAGGGCTGACATGAATCGCGTCGAGATCTACACCACGGCCTGGTGCGGCTACTGCCGCCGGGCAAAGAGCCTGCTGGAGAGCAAGGGCGTGGCGTACGAGGAAATTCGCGTCGACGCGGAGCCCGCGCGCCGCGCCGAGATGCTCGAGCGCAGCGAGGGCCGCCGCACGGTGCCACAGATATTCATCGACGGCCGCGGCATCGGCGGCTGCGACGATCTCTTCGAGCTCGAGCGCAGGGGCGAGCTCGACAAACTGCTGGGAACGGAGTGAGACATGAGCGAAGAAAAGAAGGACACCGCAGCCACGGGCCAGGCGGACAACGACAAGCGCAGCTTCGGCCTGCAGCGCATCTACCTGAAGGACGTCTCGTTCGAGTCTCCGCGCAGCCCGGACGTGTTCCGCAGCGAGTGGCGCCCGGCGGTGTCGATCAACATCGGCATGCAGAGCCGTCCGCTCGGCGACGACACGCATGAAGTGGTGCTGACGCTGAACGTGGAAGCGAAGCAGGAAGACAAGGTCGCCATGCTGATCGAAGTGCAGCAGGCGGGCATCTTCACCATCGCCGGCTTCAACGACCAGGAGCGCCACCAGATTCTCGGCATCCTCTGCCCGCAGAACCTGTTCCCCTTCGCCCGCGAGGAAATCGTCAACCTGTCGGTCAAGGGCGGCTTCCCGCAGCTCGTGCTGCAGCCGGTGAACTTCGAGCGGCTGTACCAGCAAAGCCTGCAGCAGCAGCCGCAGGCCGGCGAGGCCTGATCTTGAGCGCCGCGATCGCAGTGCTCGGCGCGGGTTCCTGGGGCACCGCGCTTGCCATCCAGCTCGCCCGCAGCGGCCGCCGCGTGGTGCTGTGGGGCCGCGAGGCCGACGGCATCGAGGAAATCCGCCGCGACCGGGTGAACGAGCGCTACCTGCCCGGCTGCCCGTTTCCCGATTCGCTGGAAGTCGACGGCTCGCTTGAGCGCGTGCTCGCCTCCACCGATGAAACCCTCATCGTCGTCCCGAGTCATGCCCTGCGGCAGCTGTGCGGGGCGATGAAGGCGGCCGGCGCGCAGCCGGCGCGGCTGGCCTGGGCCACCAAGGGGCTGGAGCCCGAAACCGGCAAGCTCGCCCACGAGGTGATCGCCGAGGAGTTCGGCGACATTCCGATGGCAGTGCTCTCGGGCCCGACCTTCGCCATGGAAGTGGGCAAGGGCCTGCCGACCGCGATCACCGTGGCCGGCGAGACGGCGCTGGCGGATTTCTTCGCCGACGCCCTGCACGGCCAGCGCTTCCGCGCCTACACCTCGCGGGACATCACCGGCGTGGAAATCGGCGGCTCGGCCAAGAACGTGATCGCCATCGGCGCGGGCCTGTCCGATGGCCTGGGCTTCGGCGCCAATGCGCGGGTCGCGCTGATCACCCGCGGGCTGGCGGAAATCATGCGGCTCGGGCGGGCGCTGGGCGCCCAGACCGAGACCTTCCTCGGGCTCGCCGGCATGGGCGATCTCGTGCTCACCTGCACCGACAACCAGTCGCGCAACCGCCGCATGGGCCTGGCCCTCGCCGAGGGCAAGACCCAGGAGCAGGCGCACGCGGAAATCCGCCAGGTGGTGGAAGGCGTCTCGGCGGCGAAGGAAATCCGCCGGCTGGCGCAGAAGCACGCCGTCGACATGCCGATCATCGAAAGCATCTACGACGTGCTGTTCGAGGGCCGCGATCCGCGCGATGCGGTGGAATCGCTGTTCGAGCGCGAGCGCAAGCCGGAGATGTGCTGATCACTCGGCGCCGCTGAAACCCTGCTGCCGCCAGGCCTCGAACACCGCCACGGCCACCGCGTTGGAGAGATTCAGGCTGCGATTGCCGGGACGCATCGGCAGCCGCAGCCGCCGTTCCGGCGCGAATTCCTTGAGCACCTCGTCCGGCAGGCCGCGCGTTTCCGGGCCGAACAGCAGGCCGTCGCCAGGCTGGAAGCGGACCTCGGCGTGCCATCGCGCGCCATTGCGCGTGAAGGCATAGAGCATGCCCGGGATCGCCGCGCGCGCTTCCTCCAGCGAGTCATGCACGCGCAGTTCCGCCCACTCGCGGTAGTCGAGGCCGGCGCGGCGCATGCGCGCATCATCCAGCTCGAAACCGAGCGGGCGCACGAGATGCAGCGTGCAGCCGCTGTTCGCGGCAAGACGGATGACGTTGCCGGTATTGGGCGGAATTTCCGGCTGGTAGAGTACGATGTGGAACACGTCGAGGACTGGATGAAATGAGCGAGATGGCCGACAACCCGCTGGCGCTGGAATTCTGCGGCATGCAGTTCGCATCGCCCATCGTGCTGCTGTCGGGCTGCGTCGGGTTCGGCGAAGAGTACACGCGGGTGGAAGGCTTTTCCAACCGCGACGTCGGCGCCATCTGCCTCAAGGGCACCACCGGCACGGCCCGCCTCGGCAACCCGCCGCACCGTGTCTACGAGACGCCGTCCGGCATGCTCAACGCCATTGGCCTGCAGAACCCGGGCGTGGATCACGTCGTCGATCACATCCTGCCGACACTGGACTTCGGCGAGACGCGCTTCATCGCCAACATCTCCGGCTCCACCGTCGAGGAATACGTCGCGGTGGCGCGGCGCTTCGACGACTCGGCCATCGACGCCATGGAGATCAACATCTCCTGCCCGAACGTCAAGGAAGGCGGCGTGCAGTTCGGCAACGACCCGGACATGTCGGCCCGGGTGGTGGAAGCGGTCCGCGCCGTGACCCGCAAGCCGCTGATCACCAAGCTCTCGCCCAACCAGACCGACATCCAGGAAAGCGCCCGCCGCGTGATCGAGGCCGGCACGGATGGGCTCGCGGTCATCAACACGCTGATGGGCATGGCCATCGACGCCGAGACCCGCCGGCCCGTCATCGGCAACGTCCAGGGCGGCCTGTCCGGTCCGGCCATCAAGCCCATCGCCCTGCTCAAGGTCTGGCAGGTCCACCAGGTCGCGAAGAAGCATGCCATTCCCATCATCGGCCAGGGCGGCATCGCCTCGGCCGAGGACGCCATCGAGTTCCTGATCGCCGGCGCCAGCGCCGTCGGCGTGGGCACGGCGCTGTTCTACGATCCGCTGATCTGCCCGCGGATCAATGACGGGATTCGCGACTACCTTTCCCGGCATGGAATGCGCAACGTGACCCAACTTTGCGGCACTTTGGGAAGTTGATCCCCACCGATCCCCAAACGGGATATCTCCCAAGCTCCTGATTCAAAAGAAATTCTTCCCGACAACTTGAACGGGGACTTGGCGTTTACGGCCCGGTCGTCGGATTATGTCGCATGGGGCAGGGCGTCATAGGGGGACGCCCGGAGCCGCGCCCAGGCGCGGTGCGAATCCGTTGGGGGGAAACTCGATGTTCCGTTGGTGGCAGAAGCAGCCAGGTGGGGAAGGGCTCGTTGCCCTGGCTCCGTCGGCCGATGGCCAGACCCGTCTCGCGGCGGTAAGCCGCGCACGGGGCGGCGCGCCGCGCGTGGGTTTCCTTGGTGCCATCGAACGCGGCAATGCGCGCGGCCTGCGCCAGCTTGCCGAGCGCCATGCGTTGCGTCATTTCCCGGTTTCCGCCCTGCTCGCCGAGGGCGACTACCAACTGCTGCTGGTGGAGGCGCCCGACGTGCGCCCCGAGGAGCTGCGCGCCGCGGTGCGCTGGCGCATCAAGGACCTGCTCGATTTCCATCTCGATGACGCCGTCATCGATGTCTTCGAAATTCCCGACCAGCGCCACGCCAACCGCAACCGCATGATGTACGCGGTGGCGGCGCGCACGCGCACGGTCAGCGAGTCCGTCCAGCTCGCCGAGGACGCGGGTCTGCCGGTCGCGGTGGTCGACATTCCCGAGATGGCCCTGCGCAACCTCGCCGCCCTGCTGCCCGAGGAATCCCAGGGCCTTGCGCTGGTCCACCTCGAGGCCGGCAGCGGCATCGTCACGGTCTCCCGTGGCGGCACGCTCTATCTCGCCCGCCGCTTCGACCGCGGCCTGCGGGATTTCGACGACGGCCGCGCCACGTCCCATGCCGAAGCGGTGCTGCTCGAAGTGCAGCGCTCGCTGGATTACTACGACAGCCATTTCTCGCACGGCCCGGTCGCGGCGGTGGCGCTCACGCCGCCCGCGGCGAACACCGTGCTCGCCGATTACCTGCCCGCGCGGCTGGACGTCGCCGTGCTCACCCCGGTCCTGCAGGAACTTGTCGAATTCGTGCAGCCGCCCGTCCGCTGGGACCCGGCCGACGTGCTGGCGCTGGGAGCGGCACTGCGCACGGAGGCGAAGGTCCTGTGATGCAGCAGATCAACCTCTGGCAACCCATCCTGCGCCGCGAGCGCCGCGTGTTCTCCGCCGCCGTGATGCTGCAGACCGTGGCCGCGGCCCTGGCGCTCATGCTGCTGCTGTACGGCTGGAATGTCTTCCAGCTCAACCGCCTGCAGCAGCAGCTCGGCGCGCTGAGCAGCCAGGAGCAGGCGCTGGCGGCACGGGTCGGCGAGGCGGCGCGCAGCATCGGCAACCGCCCGGAAAGCCGTGAGTTGCGCCGGACACTCGAAGAGAAGCGCCGCGAACGCGACGGCAAGCGCCGGCTGGCTGCGGTGCTCGCCAATGGCGGCGCGCATGCCGCCAGCGGTTTCGCCGAGACGCTGGCGGCGCTGGCCCGGCATCCGCTGCCGGGACTGTGGCTGACCAGCGTCGCAATAGAGCAGGACCAGGAAGCGCTGGCGCTGTCCCTGCAGGGCCGCGCCGAGCGCGGCGAACTGGTGCCGCGCTGGGTGCAGGCGCTTGGCAGCGAGGCCAGCTTCCAGGGCGCGCGCTTCCGTTACCTGCACCTGGCCACGCCCGAGGAAGGCGGCGCGCTCAGCTTCCATCTCGCCACGCAGGCGCCGGAGGAATCCCGATGAGTCTCCGCCAGCGCCTGACGAACCTCGGCCAGCGCATCGACGAGCTGTCGTTGCGCGAGCGGCTGCTGCTGCTCGGCGCCACCGTGCTGGTGCTGTTCATGGCCTGGGACGCCCTGCTGATGGCGCCGCTCGCGAAGCGCGCCGCCGCCGTGCAGGCCGGGATGCTCGCGGTGCAGGACCGCGTCGAACGGCTCAACGCCTCGCTGGCCACGGCCGCGCGCCATGGCGGTGAGGATCCGAACGCCGAGCTGCGCAGCGAGCTGGACGCGCTGGCCGCGGAGATCGCCGTGCTGGATGAAGCCATCGCCGCGCAGGGCGCCAGCCTGGTCGCGCCCAGGGACATGGCGCCGCTGCTGGAAATGCTGCTGGCGAAACACGGCCGGCTGAAGCTCATCGGCGTGCGCACCCTGGAGCGCGAGCCGCTGTTCCGGTCCGAGCAGGATGACAGTCTCACGATCTGGCGGCACGGCCTCGCGCTCGAACTCGAAGGCAGCTACCTGGATGTGCTCGCCTATCTGCGCGAGATCGAAGCCTTGCCGGCACGGTTCTTCTGGGAGCGCGTCGAGATCGAGTCCCGCGAGCCGCCGCGCAACCGCGTGCGCCTGGTGATCTGGTCTCTCAACCTCGAGGAGGGCTGGCTGGGTGTCTAGGCGCTGGCTGCTGCTTCCGTTCCTGCTCCTGCCGCTGTCCTTGCATGCGGACGAGCTCGTCGACCCCATGCGCCCCAACGGCACCGGCGCCGCGCCGGTGCGCGCCAGGGCGCCGCAGTGGCGGGTCGAATCCATCCTGGTCTCGGCGTCGCGCCGCGTCGCGGTGGTCAACGGCCAGGCCGTAGCCATCGGCGACCGCGTCGGCGGCGCCCGCGTGGTCGCGATCGAGCCTTACGAAGTCGAACTCGAATTCCAGGGGACGCGCCACCGCGTCCAGCTTGCCGCCATCCGGGTCACGCGCCCGGCAGATTCCAACGGTGACCGATGAAGAACGCATTTCTCCGGCTGCTTTGCCTCGTCCTTTCCGCCGCGCTGGCGGCCTGCGCCGCCGGCAGCGGCGGCCGCGTCGATGTCGATGGCGATCTCGCGCGGGAGCTGGCTGAAACGCCTGCGGCGCGCACCGCCCCGCCGCCCGCCGCGCTGGAAGCGCTGATGCCGCGCGCCGAAGGCGGCGCGATCCGCGCGGCCGGCAGCGAGCCGCGCTTCGACGTGATCGTCGACCAGGCCAATGCCCGCGACTTCTTCCTCGGCCTGGTGCGCGACACCGGCTACAACATGGTGCTGCACCCGGAGGTGGCCGGACGGATTTCGCTGACGCTGAAGAACGTCACCGTGCCGGAAGTGATGAACGTCGTCCGCGATGTCTACGGCTATGACTTCCGCCGCACCGCCAACGGCTTCATGGTGCTGCCCGCCAGCATCCAGTCGCGCATCTACCAGGTCGACTATCTCAACCTCGACCGCAGCGGCAAGTCGGAGACGCGCGTCAGTTCCGGGCAGCTGAGCGGCGGCCAGGGCGAGAACGACACCCCCGCCGGCGTGTTCCGCCAGGGCGGCCTGGGCAGCAACGTAACGGTGCGGCCGAGCACGCTGATCGAAACCCGCGGCGGCTCGGATTTCTGGAGCGAGCTCGAGGCCGCGCTGCGCGCCATTGTCGGCGACGCGGACGGCCGCAACGTGGTGGTGAACGCGCAGACCGGCGTTATCCTGGTGCGCGCCATGCCCGAGGAGCACCGCCACGTCGCCGATTACCTCGCGACCATCCAGGACACCGCGCAGCGCCAGGTGGTGCTGGAAGCCAAGATCATCGAGGTCGAGCTCAGCGAGGGCTACCAGACCGGCATCAACTGGGAAGGCCTGCAGGTCGGCGGCAATGGCGACACCGTGCGTGCCGGCATGTTGATGCCGAG
>Ga0207873_1000704_pt1 | contig 35458 bp, 40 predicted proteins | sample BGWIniCompost_FD_187373 | JGI IMG/M metagenome (GOLD analysis project Ga0207873, IMG submission 187373) | Cellulose adapted compost microbial communities from Newby Island Compost Facility, Milpitas, CA, USA - BGW Initial Compost (SPAdes)... ... | reverse complement strand
CCGGGGAACGAGGTTGGTGATCCCCATTCCCCGCGCCAGGAAGTCGAGGCGTTGGTCGTCGGTGATGCCGGTGTCGGGATCGACCGTCCAGTCGATCAGGCCGGCAGCACGGAGAGCCGGGTAGAAGCGGTTGGACGGATGGCAGAAGTGAGTGTTGGTGGCCGCGGTCCACAGGCCGGGATTGATGCCGACGAACAAGAGTCGGCACCCGGGGGCCAACAGGTCGTCGACCGTCCGCCCGCGGTACTGCTCGAGTTCCTGGCGGGTGAAACCCACGCCTCAGCCGAGCAAGTCCTGCTTGATCTGGGCCACGTGCCCGGTGGCCTTCACGTTGCGGTACTCCCGCTCGATCTCGCCGTTGGGGCCGAGGACGAAAGTGGAGCGGATGATCCCCTCGTACTCCTTGCCGTAGTTCTTCTTCTTGCCCCACACGCCGAGGGTCCCGGCCAGCGAGTGGTCCTCGTCGGACAAGAGCGGGAACGGCAGCCGCTCCTTCTCACGGAATTTGGCGTTGAGCTCGGGCGGATCGGGGCTCACCCCGACGATCTCGTATCCAGCGGCGAGCAGGTCGTCGTAGGAGTCGCGGAAATCGCACGCCTCTGTCGTGCACCCGGGCGTCATCGCCTTGGGGTAGAAGAACATGATCAGGCGCTTGCCGGCGAAGTCCTCGGACGAAACCGTCCGGCCGTCCTGATCGGGAAGAGAGAAGGTCACCGTCATGGTTCGCACGCTACCCGACGGGAGCGCCTAGCTCACGCGGTGGCTTCGGCGCTCTTCAGGAACGACGACGTCCCTGCCACCAGTCCCGCTCCGGCGGGTAGCCAGTAGTGGACGACCCGGAACACGAGGACGGGCGCCACGGCGAGAGCCGGGTCCACCCCGAAGAAGGCGAGCGAGCCGAGGAGACCCGCCTCGGCGAAGCCGATGCCGCCGGGTGTGCCGGGGATGCCGGCGGCGATCTGGGAGACGCCGAACACCGTCATGGTCTCGACCAGGGAGAGATCGATCCCGAACGCCCACAGCACCAGAGCCAGGATCGCCACCTCGGCTGCGACCCGGCCCCACAGGAAGAGGTGGGAGCGCAAGTCGACGGGGTCGTCCACCATGTCGCCGACCTTGGCCCGGAGTCGCTTGGGCAGGCGCTCACCCAGGGCACCGAGGTGAGTGGCGACGGCCAGCACCGCCGCCCCTATGAAGAACGCCACGACGGCGGCGACGCGCAGAGGAACCACCTGATCGGCGGGCGCTTCGACCGAATAGAGAAAGAATCCGGCGCCGGTGAGGAGGATCAGGCCTGCGTAGTTGAGGGCCGTGGCCCGCATCGCCGCCCCGCTCGTCCCGCGGGCGAAGGGCCGGACCGTCCACGCCATCGCCACCGGCGTCATGGCACCCCCGGCGGGCAGGAGGCGGGCCACACTGCTTCCGACCAGCGCCGCCTTGAAGCCCAGCCCCGATGAGATGTAGCCGCCGATGGCCCCGACTCCTTGCCGGAACAGCTCGCCGAACAGCCACACCGCCAGCGCCTGGAGGCCGGAGGCGATGATCAGCACGGCGAGCAGTCCCCAGCTGAGCTCGACCTGCGATGGGTCGAAGAAGACGGCGAAGGCGACGGCATAGGCGGCCAGCGCCACACCGGCCACGGCGATCCCCAAGCGGCGACGAGCCTCGGCGCTCACGATGCGGTCCGCTCCTCGGCGTCGGAAGCCGCCACGACAGGCGTGCGGTCGGTGTCCCAGACGGCGCGCTGGAGCCGGGAACGCAGGTCGGTGGGGTCACCGACGTTGCCTTGCATCCGCCGGACCATCACGACCGTCGTCAGGGCCATGGCGGCGAACACCACTGCCGACTGCTGGCCCGTGGCCAGGGCGATGGGAGGCAGGAGACCCCATCCGATGAAACCGGCGAACCCGCCGCCGATCCACCACCCGGCGACGGCCCAGAGGGTCGTCCAAACGAGGAGCCACGGAGCGATGGCAACCAACACGCCTACCGCCGTCGCCAGGCCTCGCCCCGCCCGGGACCGCAGATACAAGGACCAGTTGTGGCCCACCACGGCAGCTATCCCGCTGGCCGCCGCCACCCCTTCGCCGAAGCCGAGACGGCGGGCGATCAGCACGGGGGCGAGGCCTTTGAGCCCGTCGAGGACGGCAGCCGCGACAGCCGGCCCCAGCCCCACGGTGCGCCGCAGGTTCCCGGCGCCGACGTTGCCCGTGCCGGCGGTGCGGAGGTCGACTCCGGCGGCATTGCCCAGGATGAAGGCGAACGGAATCGCCCCGAGGAGGTACCCCAGGCTCACGACGGCAGCGGCAACGAAAGGTTCGGTCATGGTCGGCGCAAGGATGGCAAGGCCGTGCCTCGCCTGTCTATCGGTAATTTCCCCCAGGAAGATCAGGGCCCGCGACCGGGGTCGCCGAGCATGTCCCGCAGCAGGGCCTCGTAGAGCCACGGCTCGATCAGGAACGAATCGTGGCCCTTGTCCGAGTGCACGGTGAACCAGCGGACCGGCACGTCGGCGTCGCGCAAGGCGTTCACCATCGTCTCCTGCTCCTCGGGGTAGAAGCAGACGTCGGAGTCGATCGTGAACACGAGCCAGTCCTGGTGGCGGCAGCGGGCCAGCAACTCAGGGATCGCCCCTCCCACCTCGGCCTCGAGATCGAAGCGCTGCCAGACCTCCATCACCCGGAGGTATGTGTTGGCGTCGAAGCGGCGCACGAACTTCTGGCCCTGATGGAGCATGTACGACTCGAGAGGATGCCCCACCTGGTATCCCCCGAGATCCTCGTGCTGGATGACCTCGTCCCGGGCGCGGCGGCGCATCGCCTCGAGCGACACGAAGGTCTTGTGGCCGATCATCCGGGCGTGGGCCAGACCCAGTTCGGGCCCCGGGCCGCCGTAGTAGTCGCCACCTTTGAACTCGGGGTCGGAGATGATGGCGAACATCTGCTCGAAGTTGTGGATCACCTGCAGCGAGCTGGTGGTCAGCCCGGCGGCGATGGGCAGCACCTTGTTGACCCGGCCCGGGTAGCGGGTCGCTGCCACCACACACATCATCCCGCCGACGGAGCCCCCGATCACGGCGTGGACTTGCCCGATGCCCAACTCGTCCAGCAGCTTCATCTGCGAGTCGACGATGTCGGTGAGGGTGATCGAGGGGAACCGTGAGGCGTATCGCTCGCCAGTGGTCGGGTCGATCGACGACGGACCGGTGGATCCGTAGCAGCCGCCGAGATAGTTGATGCAGATGACGGCGAACCGGTTCGTGTCGATGGCCTTGCCGGGCCCGATGAAGCCGTCCCACCATCCCAGCTGACACTCGTCGGTCCATTCCACGGCCAGGCCGGGAACCGACTGGTTCCATCCGGCGGCGTGCTGACTGCCGGTGAGGGCGTGGAAGACGACGATGACGTTGTCAGCGTCCGGACTGATCTCCCCGTATAGCTCGTACGCGAGCGTCACCTCCGGAAGGACCCCTCCCTTCTGCAGACGGAAAGGCCCGTCCAGGGTGTGGAACCGGGTTTCGACCCGTCCGACGCCCGGGGATGTGTGGCTCATAGAGTGAAAGAACAGGCTAACGGGCCGATCCCTTCCCGTCAGACCTCAGAATCTCCCAGAGCAGGCGGTTGAACTCACGCGGGCTCTGGACCATGGGCTCGTGACCGACGCCCGGAATCTCCACATACCGGGCTCCGGGAATCGATTCGGCCAGGCGACGGGAGGCCTGAGGACGAACCATGCGGTCATCGCTCCCGGCGACGACGGTGGTTGGGACTGAGCAGGACTTCGCTCTTTCGGTGCCATCGTAAGCGGCACAGGCCCGGAGGTCAGCGGCGAGCACGCCAGGTCGGCTTCGCTCGAGGAGGCGACGGATGCCGCCGTGCTCCCACAGTCCCGGCTCGGGGTGGGCCCCGGTGTGGGCCGGGGGCAGGGACCACTCGGCGATCATGGCCGCAGCCCGAGGTAGGTCTTTTTCGGCTGCGGCCAAGAGATCCGGATGGACCGGCATCTCCGCCGCCCCGCCCACCAGGACCAGCCGATCCATCGAGTCGGGGTGGGCGACGGCCGCCTCCAGAGCGACGAGGGCGCCCATGGAGTGGCCGACGACGGTGGGAGAGGCCAGATCGTCGATCTGGGTCGCAAGCCACTTCGCCCACTCCTCCACCGACTGGAGCGGATGGCCTTCGCTGCGACCGTGCCCCGGCAGGTCGGGCGCCCAGACCCCTACGCCCCGACTGGCCAGCCACCGGGCCTGGTACCGCCAGACGGTGTGGTCCATCCCGGCGCCGTGGACGAAGACGACCACCGAGGAGCCTTGGCCACGTGCTCGTGGGGCGTAGACGTGGACGCTCACCGCTCGATCCGCCGCAGCGCTCGGTCCAGGTCGGCGATGAGATCGTCGGGGTCCTCCAGCCCGACCGACAACCGCACCAGGCCTTCGTCGATCCCGGCGCGTTGCAGTGCCTCCGAGTCGAGCTGGGCGTGAGTGGTCGAGGCGGGATGTATCACCAGTGACCGGCTGTCTCCCACGTTGGCCAGGTGGCTGAAGACCCGGAGTGATTCGATGAGCCTGCGGCCCGCCTCCCGTCCTCCTTCGAGCACGAAGGCGACGATCCCGCCCTGGCCTTTCGGCATCAGCTTCGAGGCCAGCTGGTGGTCGGGGTGGCTGTCGAGACCCGGGTAAGACACCGACGCCACGCCGTCGGCGGTCTCCAGGTATTCGGCGACGCGTCGGGCGCTGACCGAATGACGCTCCATCCTCACGGCCAAGCTCTCCAGGCCTTCGAGCAGCCGGTACGCCACTTCGGCGGCCATGGCGGCGCCGAAATCCCTCACTCCCTCCGCCCGGGCCAACGCGGCGAAGGCAGCCGGACCGAAGTGGTCGGCGAAGACGATGCCGCCATAGGGCGAATACGGCTCGGTGAGCCGCGGGAAGCGGCCGGATGCGGCCCAGTCGAAGGTGCCGGCGTCGACCAGGACGCCTCCGATGACCGAGCCGTGACCGGAGATGTACTTGGTGGCCGAGTGGAAGACGATGTCGGCACCCCACTCGGCGGGCCGACACAAGTACGGGGAAGCGAAGGTGTTGTCGATCACGAGCGGCAAGCCGGCGGAATGGGCGATGTCGGCCAGGGCGGGCAGATCGGCCACCGTCAGGGCCGGGTTGCCGATGGTCTCGGCGAGGACGAACCGTGTCTCGGGGCGAATGGCCGCAGCCATCGCCTCGTGGTCGCGGACGTCGACGAACGTGGTGTCGACACCGAAGCGGGTCAGGGTGTGGGCGAGGAGGTTGTGGGTCCCGCCGTAGAGCGACGATGACGCCACGATGTGCGCTCCGGCCTCCGTGAGAGTGGTGGCGATGACGGCGAAAGCAGCTTGGCCGGAGGCGGTGGCCACGGCGGCGACGCCCTGCTCCAACGCAGCCGTGCGCTCCTCGAAAGCCGCCACGGTCGGGTTGGATATCCGGGAGTAGATGTGACCCGGAATCTCCAGGTTGAAGAGCGAAGCAGCGTGATCGGCGTCCTCGAACACGTACGACGAAGACAAGTAGATCGGGACGTTCGATGCCCCGGTGTTCGGGTCGGGGCGAACCCCGGCATGGACGGCCAGCGTCTCGAATCCGAGTCGTTCCGGGTCAGCCATCGCTGCCGAGGGTAGTGATCGTCAGCCGCCGCCTCCGGCCGGTCTGAGAAGGCCGCCGGTTCGTTACTGTGAAAGACGAGGACCGCGACCCAGGAGGACCGCCAGATGGCCTTCAAGATCACCTACGCCACCATGTCGGTAGACAACGAAGACCTGCAGGCGGCGTACGACGAGGCCGTGGAGAGGATCCAGGGTGAACTCGGCCGGGACCACCCGCTGTACGTGAACGGCGAGGAGCGTTTCACCGGCGAGTGGTTCGAGGAGACGTCGCCGATCGACCGCGAGATCCTCGTGGGACGCTACTCGCAGGCTCGTCCCGAGGACGTCGACGACGCCGTGGAGGCGGCCACCGCATTCGAGAGCGAATGGGAGGACTTCGGCTGGGAACAGCGCCGGGACCTGATGCTGGCCGCCGCCGACCGCATGGAAGACGAGATGTTCGAGCTGGCCGCGCTGATGGCCTACGAGGTCGGCAAGAGCCGGCTCGAGGCGCTCGGCGACGTGGCGGAGACGATCGAGTTCTACCGCTACTACTCGCGCAAGATGACCGAGGCCGAGGGATTCACCACCCCCCTCTCCTCCCTTTCGGACAACGAGGAGAACGTCTCCGTCCTCCGCCCTTACGGAACCTGGGTGGTGATCTCCCCGTTCAACTTCCCGCTGGCCCTGTCGGCCGGCCCCTCGATCGGCGCTCTCCTGACCGGCAACACCGTGGTCTTGAAGCCGTCGAACCAAGGGGCGCTGATGGCCCTGCAGTTCTATCGGATCATGCGCGAGGTGGGGCTCCCCGCCGGCGCTCTCCACGTCCTGACTGGGGGCGACGACGTGGGCGATCGCCTCGCCCACCACCCCCTCATCGACGGGATCACCTTCACCGGCTCATACGACGTCGGGATGTACCTCTACAGAACGGTGCGTGAGGACCGGCCGAAGCCGGTGATCGCCGAGATGGGCGGCAAGAACCCGGTGATCGTCACGGCCACCGCCAACGTCGACGACGCCGCCGAGGGCGTGGCGCGGGGCGCGTTCGGGTTCTCCGGTCAGAAATGCTCTGCCACATCGCGCGTCTACGTCGAACGGCCGGTCTTCGACGAGTTCGTCGACAGGCTGACCCAGCGGGCCAAGGAGATCAAGGTGGGCAACCCGCTGGAGCGGGACACGTTCATGGGGCCGGTGATCGACGAGGCGGCGGTCAAGCGGTTCGAAGACGCCGTCGCCGACGTCCAGGCGAAGGGCGGGACGGTGCTCGTGGGCGGGAATCGGATCACCGAGGGCGAGCTCCGCCGGGGCACCTATGTCGCTCCGACGGTCGTGACCGCCCCTGAGGATTCGTACGTGTGGTCCCAGGAGCTGTTCGTCCCGTTCGTGGCGGTCGCGCCTGTCGACTCCCTCGACGAGGCACTCGAGAAGTCCAACGACACGCCCTTCGGCCTCACCGCCGGGTTGTTCTCCCAGTCGGACGAGGAGATCGAAGAGTTCTTCAAGCGGATCGAGGCGGGAGTCACCTACGTGAACCGCAAGGCGGGAGCCACCACGGGAGCGTGGCCGGACATCCAGAGCTTCGGCGGTTGGAAGGGCTCTGGGACCTCCGGGGCCGGCGGCGGCGGGCCCTGGTACCTGCGCAACTATCTGCGGGAGCAATCCCGTACCAAGATCCGCTGACGATTCAGAGGGTCGTCCGCCGGGCGTGCGCCTTGGCGAGGTTCTGGATCTGTTCCATGGCGGCGGCCAGATGCCCTTGGGCGGCAAAGGCGTGCTCGGCGCCCTTGCTTCCCTCCCCACTCTGCAGGAGGCTCGCCGCCTGGCGGGCATGAGCCGCCGCACTCTCGGCGGCTTCGGCGGCCCGCAGATAGGCGGCGGCTGCGTCGGCCAGCAGGGGCGGAGGGCCAGACGGCCGGGCGACAGGCTCGGGAGCCGGGACTTCATCGACAGTGTGCTCCGGCCCCGCCGCGATCAGCTCCTTGGCCTCGGCCAATGTGAAGCGCCCCTGGGTCACCTCGCGGCCGACGACCACTCCGGCCAGCCGGCGTCCGTGGATCTCCAGCGCCAGGAGCCGCTTGAGGTCGTCCAAGTCCCGGACGCCGCCGGCGGCGACGATGGGCTCGGAGACGGTGGACAGCGCCTCGGCGAGGATCTGCACGTTGGTCTGCTCGGTGAGCACGTCGCGCCCCACCTCAGAAACGAGGAACGCCGCCGCTCCAGCCGACGACATCTCGATCAGGACCTCCTCCAGGTAACGGCCGGAGTTCTTGGTCCACCCTCGGGTGGCGATCTCCTCGTCGGAGCGGACATCCAAGGAGATGGCGATCCGGCCGGGGAACTCCCGGCACAGGTCCCAGACCATGTTCTGGTCCTCGATGGCCGCCGTGCCCATCACGATTCGCCAGGCTCCCCCCTCCAGCAGCCGCGCGGCCTCCACGTGGGAACGGATGCCTCCGGCGATCTGCACGGGCCCATGGGCCTCTTCGAGGATGCGGTCGATCAGGTAGCGGTTTTTGTTGTCGCCGAACGCCGCCGCATCGAGATCCACGACGTGGACGTAGTCGGCTCCCTGCTGGAACCAGTTGTTGATCCGCCCCAGCGGATCGTTGTGCAAGGCGATGGCGTCGTGGACATCGCCCCGCGGCAGGCGTACCGCTCTCCCGTCGAGGATGTTGACCCGGGCGTAGACATCCATGGGCTTACCGTATCGAAACGATCGCCGCCGTGCGGAGTGTGTAACGGTTTCGCCTTTGGGTATGTCCAACTCATATGCGGGCGGAAGACTCCGTCCGCTCCCGTCGCAGAGGATCCCCATGGCATACAACGAGCACTTCGAACTGGTCGAGGCTCTCGAACCGACCGTCGCCCAACTCCTTGCCGAGCACCGGGAACGTCGCAAGCCCTGGTACTTCCACGAGTTCGTTCCCTGGGAGGAGGGACGCAGCTTCGTCAAGGAGCCGTGGGAGGAATCGCAAGCGACCATCAACGAGCGGGCGCGCACCTCCCTCGTCTTGAACCTGTTGACCGAAGACAACCTCCCCTACTACCACCACATCCTCGAGCGGCATCTGCCGGAGGGCTCGGTTTGGAAGGAGTGGAACAACCTCTGGACCGCCGAGGAAGCCCAGCATTCGATCGCCATCCGGGCCTACTTGCTGACGAGCCGAAACTGCGACCCGGTGGAGCTGGAGGATGACCGCATGGCCACGATGCAGGCGGGCTACGAACCCGACTTCAGCCATCTCGCCGAGTTGTTCGCCTACACGTCAGCCCAGGAGCTGGCGACCCGGGTGTCGCATCGCAACACGGGCAAGATCACAGAGGACGAGACCGCCTTCGAGCTGATGCGCCACATCGCCATCGACGAGAACCACCACTTCATGTTCTATCGCGGGGTGATGCAGGCGATGCTGCAGTTGAACCCCACAGTGGCACTGGAGGGGATCTACCGCACGCTGAAGAACTTCCAGATGCCGGGGATCGGGATTCCCGGGTTCCTGCGGCGCTCCATCGAGATCGCCCGAGCCGGCGTCTACAACCTCCGGGTCCACCACGACCACGTCCTCATGCCCCTTCTCAAGCAGTGGGGCATCGCCGAGCTGAAGAACCTCGACGCCAAGGCGGCGGAGCTCCAGGAAAAGCTCATGGCTCTGCCGGCCGAGGTGCTGGCGAAGGCGGAGAGGTTCGAGGCCCGCTTCGGGATGGCCTGACCGACTCGCTAGGCGGGTGTCACCACCAGGCGCCGAGCGAGCGGCTCGAGGGTATTGGCGAGGTCATCGTCGATGCGAATGGCGGCGTCGCCATCGCCTCGGGACGGCCCGCGGTTGACGATCGCCACGGGCACTCCTCGCTTACGGGCCGCGATCACGAATCGGTAGCCGGACATCACCGTCAGTGACGAGCCCAGCACCAAGAGGCTCTTGGCTTCATTGAGCAGGCCGAAGGCGGCATCGACTCGTTCTTTGGGGACGTTCTCGCCGAAGAAGACCACGTCGGGCTTGAGGACGCCTCCGCACTCGAGGCAATCCACCACCTGGAACTCCTCTTCCACGTCCCGGGGTATCTGGGCATCACCGTCGGGGGCATAGGCGACCTGCCACTCGCCGAACCACGGGTTGGCTGCCTCCAGCCGATGCTGCAACTCGAGACGGCTCCGGATGTCGCCGCAGTCGAGGCAGATGGTGTGAGCGAGGTTGCCGTGGAGTTCCACCACTCGGCGAGAGCCCGCCGCAGTGTGGAGACCGTCGACGTTCTGGGTGATGACACCGATGACCGCCCCTACGTCCTCCAACTCCGCCAGGGAGTGGTGTGAGATGTTGGGCTGGGCGTGGGCGATTCGCCGCCATCCGACATGGCTCCTCGCCCAATAGCGACGGCGGGCTCGAGGGTCGGAGACGAACTCCTGATACGTCATAGGTGTGTGCCGCAGTCGGCGGCCGTCACCCCGGTAATCGGGGATCCCGGAATCGGTGGATATGCCCGCCCCCGTCAACGCCACCACCGATCCCCCACTGACGAGCGCTGCCAGGGAGTCGAGGAGGTCCTGGGACCGTGTCGCCGACATAACGGGAAGACCCTAGACGGGAGTGAGGCCCAGGGCCTTCTCCGCCTCCTCCAGCCGATACCCGGGACCGAGGACCGGGCGGAAGAGGTCGCCGTATCGCTGCAGACGATCCCACAGGTTGGCGATGGTCACGTCGCCGTTGCGGAGGGCCGTCACCTCCTCCCAGCGGATCGGGACCGACACCGGCGCTCCGGGGCGGGGCCGAACCGAGTACACGGAAGCGATGGTCTGCCCGGAGGCGTTGCGGTTGTGGTCGACGAACACCTTCCCGACCCGGCGCCTCTTGTCCCACTCCATCGTCAGGTCGTCGGGGTTCGCCGCCACGAGATAGCGGCCGACTTCCCCGACGAAGCGGCGGACCCGCTCATACGTGTAGATCGGCTCGATGGGCACGTAGACGTGGATGCCGCGGGCTCCGGAGAGCTTCGGGTAACCGGTCATCCCCAACTGCTCGAGAGCGACCCGCACCAATTGGGCACCGGCGACCACCTGCTCCCATTCGGCTCCCTCGGCCGGGTCGAGGTCGAAGATGGCGTAGTCCGGGTTGTCGAGTGAGCCGGCCCGGGAATGGAACGGATGGATCTCGATGCAACCCATGTTGGCGAACCACATGAGCGCCTCCTTCCGGTCGGCGAGGAGGAAATCGATCGACCCGCCCTGCGAGTCAGAGGGGACGGGCGTGGTCTGCATCCAGTCGGGCTGATGACCAGGCGCTCGCTTCTCGTAGAAGTTGGGGCCGTCGATGCCATCGGGGTAGCGCGACATCGAGATCGGACGCCCGGCGAGGTGCGGCAACAGGACGTCGGCGACCGAGGCGTAGTACTGGATGATGTCGCCCTTGGTGTAGCCCTCGGGGAAGAACAGCTTGTCGGGATTGGAGATCGTGAGCGGTGACGGTGTCCGGACACGGAAGCGATCCGCCTCGGGGACGGCGCGAACCAGCGCCGGGAAGTCGACCCTTCCGGAGTCGATGCGCCGGGCTGTCGTGGTTGCTCCGCCACCGGCCGCCGCTCTCGCTTCGGCGGCGATCGCTCGGTGGCTTTCGTCCTCCCGGGCCTCGGAGATGATCACCAGGCGGATGTCGGCTTCCTCGGCTGCTTCCACCAGCGGCCCCACCCGCAGGGATCCCTCCCCGTAGGGCAGGTGACGCACCTCGCCTTTGTCACCCACGAGGTTGTCGGTGAACTGGGTGTGGAGGGGATCGATCATCCAGGCGGGGAACTCGGAGGCGAGGAAGGTGAAGACCTGGGCGTACGCCTCTTTGCTCGTGAGGCCACCCCCGGTGACGGCGTGGATGTGGGCCCAGTCGACGACGGGCCGCACGAAGGAGAACCGGGAGGCGATGAGGGCGATGTCACCGAGGGTGCCCCAGTTGCCCTCCCTGCCGGCGGTCTCGAGTCCCAACCCGACTCCGAGGTGCTCGATCTTGGGTGCCACCCGTTCCAGACGCTCGGTGATCCGCTCCATCAGCACACCGGGGGTCTCCCCGTGGGTGGCGCCACCGTGGGCGACGATGATCGGGGCTCCGAGGGCCCTGCCCAGCTTCATCGTGTGCTCCAGCGCCGCCAGACACTGCGCTCCCCTCTCGGGGTCCTCCGGGGTCAGCGTGGCGAAGTAGGGGGCGTGCACCGAGAGCCGAATCCCCCGCGCCGCCGCCTTCTCGCCGAACTCGGCGCAACGCTTCTCCTTCCAGGGGAACTCGGTGACGAACGGCAGTTCCAGGGCGTCGAAGCCTGCCTCGACCAAGCGGTCGAGATACTCGTCGTCGTCCATCCCCTCGGGCGGGAGTTGGGAGATGCCGATCTGGATCACGACCCGAGGGTATTCCCACCCCGGTCACAGCGGCTGCAGTCTCTCGATCCAGTTGGCGCAGGACTCTCGTCGGAGCGCTGAATCGCCATGCCACGGGGCATCGCTGGCACCCAGGGGAACTATCGTCCTCGGGGTGACCGAGAGCCTCCAGGAGCGGCCGATCGAAGTCTGGTTGACCGACATGGACGGCGTGCTCGTCCGCGAGGGTATCCCGATCCCCGGCGCCCCCGAGTTCGTGGAACGTCTCACCGAAACCGGGCACCCGTTCCTGATCCTGACCAACAACTCGATCTACACGCCCCGTGACCTGGCGGCCCGCCTCAACCGAGCAGGCATCGAGGTCACCGAGGACCACATATGGACCTCGGCACTCGCAACGGCCCGCTTCCTCGACGACCAGATGCCGGGCGCTTCGGCGTATGTGATCGGCGAAACGGGGCTCACCACCGCCCTCCACCAGGCGGGCTTCGTGATGACCGACAACGACCCCGACTTCGTGGTCCTGGGCGAAACCCGCACCTATTCGTTCGAGGCGATCACCCAGGCGATTCGCCACATCGGCCGAGGGGCGAGGTTCATCGCCACCAACCCGGACGTCACCGGGCCGTCACCCGACGGACCGCTGCCGGCGACGGGCTCGGTGGCCGCCCTGATCACCCGGGCCACTGGAGTCGAGCCGTACTACGTGGGCAAGCCGAACCCGATGATGCTGCGGGCGGCGCTCAACAAGATCGGCGCCCATTCCGAGGTGACGGCCTTGGTGGGTGACCGCATGGACACCGACGTCGTGGCGGGGATCGAGGCCGGGCTCACGACGTTCCTCGTGTTGACCGGCTCGACGAGCAAGGAGGAGATCGCTCGCTTCCCGTACCGACCGACGATGGTGGTCGATTCGATCGCCGACCTGATCGAATACGTCTAGGCGGACAGCCCGGCGGCCGAAGCGACCAGCTCCAACTCGGACACCTTCTGGTCGTAGTCGGCGCTGGTCCCGGCCAGCATCAGCTCGTCGGCGCCCGTGCGTTCGGCCAGTGCCGCCAGACCGGCGACGACCTGCTCGGGATCGCCCACGATCGCCTGCGTGGGCATGGCCAGTGCCGCCTCGAGGTCCGGATGATCTTCAGCCTCTTCGACCGTCGGCAGCCACACGGGCCTCCCGGTACGCAGCCAGAACCGCACCAGCCTCCCCGGCAGCGAACGCCGCCGCGCTTCGGCCTCCGTTTCCGCCACGGTGACGTTGGCTGAGACGATTGCGTATGGCTCCTTCCAGGCCGAGCTCGGCTGGAACCTCTCCCGGTAGAGGCGGAGGGACTCGTCGGTACCGCCCATATCGAAATGGTGCGCCTGGACGAACGGCAGGCCGAGGATCCCGGCGAGTTGGGCGCTGTAGCCCGACGAGCCCAGGAGGAAGATCGGCGTGTAGGACGTCGCCACGGGTGTCGCCCGGAACCGCTCGTGGAGCCGGGCGCCTTCCCTCACGTCGCCCAACAGCGCCATCAAGTCGATGAGCTGCTGGGGGAACTCGCGTGCGTCGAGGGCATCGGCGCTGCGTCGTAGGGCCGCCGCCGTCATGGGGTCGGTACCTGGTGCCCGCCCGATACCCAGGTCGAGCCGCGACGGGTAGAGCGCCTCCAACAGTGCAATCTGTTCCGCCACCACGAGCGGCGGGTGGTTGGGCAGCATCACCCCGCCGGAGCCGATGCGGATCCTCTCGGTCACGGCCGCCAGGTGGGCCATGAGCACCGGCGGACTGGTCGAGGCGACGATCGGCATGTTGTGGTGCTCGGCGACCCAGAAGCGACGGAAACCGAGACGATCGGCAGCCACTGCCAGCCGTGTCGTTCCCTGCAGTGCGTCTGCGGACGTGGCACCGCGGCCCACCGAGGCGAGGTCGAGGACGGAGAGGGGTATGTCGAGAGCGGGCATCGATGGTTACAACCGCACCGGGGTCCTGTCGCTTCCGGTCATACCTGTTCGAGGAGGCGCTCTCTGCGAAAGCGGCCGAATCCGACTGCCATCACGGCCACGGCGACCGCCCAGGTGAGGGACCCGAGCAGAATGGCGAAGGCGGTGTCGACGAAGAGCAAGCCGGCGAACTGAGCCGCAACGAGCGCCACGATCGGCAACACCAGGACGCCTCCCACTTGGTACGCCTCCTGGAACCCACGGACCCGGGCTGAGACGATCACCAGCACCGACAATCCGAGTGCGGCCATACCGGGCGACAGCCACAGCACGACTACCACCCACAGAGGGGTGAGCGCCACCGGCCGGCCGATCGTCGCGGCGAGGGCGACGTTGCAGACCACCAGATACAGGCCGTAGCTGGCGACCGTGACGGTGATGGCTGCCAGCCACGGACCGAGGAGTTTGGCGAGGTACAACTCGCGGTCGGTGGTCGGCGTGTAGAGAAGGGCCTCGAGTGTCTTGCGTTCCTTCTCGCCGGCGAAGCTGTCGGCGGCGATAACTGAGCAGACCATCAGGGGCACGATCAGGAAGAAGGTGGCGAACTGGTATTCGAGCAGATACACCTGAGCCTGCTCGAGTAGCGAGCCGTCACCGAGCGAAGCCCGGATGCGCTCGGGCAGCGCCTCGATGAGGGGCAGGAGGTCCTCGATGTCGGACCCGGCGGCGTCGATGGCGAAGGAGACGAGCAGAGGCAGCCCCACGAAGAGGATGACAGGCACCACGACCAGAGGGATCATCACTGCCTTGGCGCGGGCAACGACGGTGAGGTCGCGGCGCACGATGGCAAAGATCGAGCGCCAGTTCATCCCTCAGTCTCCTCCCCGTAGAGCGCCAGGTACGCCGACTCCAAGCTCGGCTCTTCCGGCGCCACCCGATAGATCCCAACTCCGGCTTCGACCAAGGCAGCGACCAGGTCCGGGAGCCGTTCGCGGGTGACGCCGTCGAGATCGATGCGGCCGCCATCGACGCGCTTCACCTCGCCGAACGTCTCCGTGATGCGACGGGCTTCGCTGACCTGCTCCCCCTCCACTTCGAGGATCAGCGCCACCGGCACGGAAGCGGCACCGACCAACTCCGCTGTCGTGCCGTCGGCGAGCACTCGGCCGCGGCGGAGGATCACGACGCGATCGCACAGGTCCTGGGCTTCGGCCAAGTTGTGGGTGCAGATGAGGACCGTGCGCCGGTCCTCGGCCGCCAACGTCCGAACCATGTCCCGGACGCCACGGGCAGCGACCGGATCGAGGGCGGCCGTCGGTTCGTCGAGGAACAGAAGCGGAGGGTCGTGGAGAAGTGTCCTGGCGAGGGCTAGGCGTTGGCGCATTCCGCGGCTGTAGCCGCCGATGCGATCCCGCGCCCGGTCAGTGAGTCGGAATCGCTCCAGCAACTCCATGACGCGACGATCGACCGCGTCTTTGGGCACACCCCACATCGCCGCCCAGAAACGCATCGCCTCGAGCCCGCTCATCCGGTCGTCGAGGGAGGGGGTTTCCGTGAGGACGCCGGTGTGGCGCCTGACTTCTGCACCATCGGCCACGGGATCGAGCCCCATGGTCCTCACCTCACCTTCGTCAGGTGCGAGGAGCCCGTTGAGGAGGCGGATGGTGGTGGTCTTGCCGGCTCCGTTGTGGCCCAACAATCCGATGACCTGACCGTATTCGACCTGGAAGTCCACCCGGTCGAGAGCGGTGACTTCACCGAAACGGCGGGTGACGCCGCGCACGACCAGAGCAGGCTCAGCCACAGGCATCGGGGCAGGTGAGCATCGCCGAGAGCCTAGACGGCCCCGGTTTCCGCCTGCCGGTCGGGAAAACGTTTGCTAAACGACCGGGCCCATTGGCCGATCAGGTACGTGTCAATCGACCGAGATTGGGTAGACAACGATGGAAATGACTACGCGCAAAACGCTCACCCGCAGCCGATTCTTTCGGCGCGTAGGTGTGCGCGACGAGGAAGGGCGTGTGGTCCGGCATGCTCCAGCCATTCTGACCCAGGACCAGTGGGGTGACTGGAAGGGCGTGCTCCACCACGAGTTGGTGGGTTTGCTCGGGAAGGAGATGGTGATCTCCACTCCCGCCGGCGTGAGCCGCTGCCTCGTCGAGGACACCGCCCACGGCCAAACGCTGTTGATCGGCCGCGGTCCCGCACCCTTCTGAGCCTTTCACCCATCCCTACTCGTTCCCGAATGGTCGGGGTCGTCCTCGAGGTGCCCACGGGACGACCCCGACCTTTCTTCGTCATCGACGGATGTTCACCAGGTCTGCGAGCAACTCGTCGGAGGCGGTGATGATGCGCGAGTTCGCCTGGAAGCCGCGCTGGGCGATGATCAAATTGGTGAACTCCCGGGCGAGGTCGACGTTCGACATCTCGAGTGCACCGGGCGTGAGCATTCCGCGATCACCCGCTGCGGGTTGGCCGATGACGGCCGCGCCCGAGTTGGCCGAGGCAGCGAAGGTGGACTCCCCCACCCGGTTGAGGCCACCCGGGTTGACGAACGTGGCGGTGGCGATGACCGCCACGGGCTGAGTCAAGCCGTTGGAGAACTGGGCGGTGATCGTGCCGTCGGCGCCGATGGACACACCCTGGAGGACGCCCATGGCCCAGCCGTCGGAACTGATCACCTGCGGGTTCGAAGTGCCGCCGTATTGCACCAGCGGCGATGACTGGTCGTTCAGATCCACCGCGATCGAGAGGTCCTGGCTCCCGGGAATGCCGGTGATGTCGATGTCGAACGACTGGGGGGTGTTCAGGGTGCCGTCTGGGTTGAACTGGACGGAAGTCGCCGAGATCGAGACGGTCCCGGTGGAACCTGCTCCGAGCTGAGCCGCGACGGACCACTGTCCGGCGGCGGTCTTCGTGAAGGTCAGCACCAGCTCGTGGGCGTTGCCGAGCGAGTCGTAGATGGTGACGCTGGACCGCACGGCACTGCCGATTTCGGCATCCGCCGAGAGATTGCCGCCGATCGTGACGTTCTCAGTCGGCTGCGGCTCGATCACCTGGCCGGCGGGAATACGAATCGCCCCGATCGCCTGCGAGGTGTCGACGTTGCCGGCGGCGTCGGCGTTCCAGCCCAAGACCTGCAGACCGTTTCCATTGACGAGATAGCCGTCGTGGTCGAAACCGAAGCTGCCGGCCCTGGTGTAGAAACGTTCGGCACCGCGGCCGAGGATGAAGTAGCCCTCGCCCTGGATCATCACGTCGGTCGCACGACCGGTGGTCTGGGCGGTTCCCTGAGTGAAGATCCCGTCGACGGTGGCGACCTGGGTACCGAGCCCGATCTGGACCGGGTTGGTACCGCCGATCGGGCCCGTCCCCGGGCCCGCCCCGCGGACGGTCTGGGTGAGTGCCTCCTGGAAAGTGACCTGTGAGGCCTTGTAGCCGGGTGTGTTGACGTTGGCGACGTTGTTGCCAACGACGTCCATCATCGTCTGGTGTGATCGCAAGCCGGACACCCCGGAGAACATCGAGCGCATCATGTGAGAGGTGACCTCCTCATTCCTGACGGCCCGTCCGTGGGGTCGCAGCTTCCCGATCCGTGGAAGCCGGTGTGCTTCTGGTCGGGACTCCAGTCGGCCGTGAGGGCGGTCGCTTAAGCGCCGTGTCCGGAATTGGAACCGACGTAGATGACCCGGGGCGAATCGGGATCGTCGGAACCGTGGCTGGCGTCGATCTCGCGCGCCAGGTCGTCGATAGCGATGCCGGCTCTCGGCTCCACCAGCAGTGCCGTCATCTTCGGCGTCAACTCGTAGACGTCCTTCTCGCCCTGGATGGGAACCGCCGAAAGCATGGATGCGAGACGAGCGGCCACCGGCCTGACGCCGTTGGCGTCGAGCTTGGCGAGGACGACCACGAACACGTCGTCGTTCCACCTGCCCACCCGATCGACGTCGCGGAGGCCAGCGGAGATGACGGCCGCGACGTGGGCGATCGACTCCTCGAAAACGGACTGGTCCTCGAGTTTTCGCAGCTCGTTCAGGGCCGGAAGATGCAGGACGACGACGCCGAACGGCTGACCCTCGCGGCTGTTCCACTGGAGGGCGCCCTCCATCGACTGGAGGATGCCCAGCCGGTTGCGAACCCCGCTGGTCGGATCGATCGTCGTCAGCGTCTCCAAAGCCAAGCGGAGCTCGCCATATCGGCGGCGGTAGTCCTCGAGCTGCTCCTGCAACTGTTGCAGGCGGCGCTCCAACTCGTCCCGACCCCGTTCGGAGTGCGGGTTGTCGCCCATCAGACCCCTCCTGCCTCTCCCCAGCCCCCGGTCTTCGTCGGTGTGTCGGCTGGTCCTAGCGTATCGCCGTTCATCGTTTCGGGGCGTTCATCGGCCGGCCGGATCGAGGTTTTAGGGGCCAGGGCGCTTAAACCGCCTGGCTGGTGGCCGACCGTCGAGTCGTGAGAACTCACGCGGCATCCCCCGTCCTCCCCGATTTGGTAGCCCAGCTCGGGAGGCAACGACAGCTGGTCGAGTACCTGCTGTTCAAGCTGCTCGAAGCCCAGCTCCTCCTTTCGTCTGATCAAGCAGCTTTCGTGCCGATCGCCATGGCGGAGATCGAAAGCGTCCTACGCCGCATCCGTGAAGAGGAAGAGCGACGTGAAGAGCTCATTTCTCTCCTGGCCGAGGACTGGGGGATGCCGCCCCGCGAACTCAAGTTGGCGTACCTCACCGAACACGCCCCCGACCCCTTCCGGGCCGCGTTCGCCGAGCACCGCCGCAACTTCATGTCCCTCGTCGACCAGGTGGAGAAGGTGACCCGGGACAATCGCCGCCTCGCCACGGAAGGACTCGGGCGAGTGCAGGCCGCCCTCTCCGGTCTCGTCGAGGACGCTCCCACCTACAGCCCAGAAGGCCGCGTCGAGAAGTTCGTGGCTCGCCCGGTCTCCCACGATCAGGTGGTCTGAGATGGCCGATTTCCTCTCCCTCCACACGGCCCTTTCGGGAATCCTGGCCGCGCGGGCTGGGGTCGAGACGACTTCCCACAACGTCGCCAACGCTCACAGCACCGGGTACACCCGTCAACGGGTGACCCAGCTCAGCCGCGAGTACGGCCACCAAACCTCCTACGGGACCATCGGCACCGGGACGACCATCGACGGGATCTCCCGAGCTCGCAACGAGTTCCTCGACATGCGAGTCCGGGCGGGGCTCGGATTGGCAGCCGGCCTCGACGTCCGCGCCTCTCTCCTCGGGCGCGTCGAGGAGGCGTTGGCCGAACCGGAGCTCGGGATCGGCGCCGCCCTGGCGGATACGTGGAACGCCTTCGAGGAGCTGTCGCTCAGCCCCACGGATCCAGCCGCCCGCCGGAACGTGATCGCCACCTTGCAGGCTCTCACGACCCGCATCAACACGGTCGCCGAGAGCTGGAATCGGGTGGCGTCCGACGCCCAGGTCTCGATCCAGCAGGACATCGGCGAGGTGAACCGTCTCCTCCAGGAGGTGGCGGGCCTCAACGAGGCGATCCGTCGCAGCTCGGGTCTCGCCACACCGAACGATCTCTACGACCGCCGGGACCTGGCCCTGGACCGCCTCGCTGCGCTCATCGGGGCCACCTCCAGGGAGATGGAAGACGGCACCGTGAAGGTATCGGTGGGCGGCCTCACCCTCGTCCAGGGGGACCGGGCCTCGGAGATATCTTGGAACGCCGACGATCTCACGATCGGGCATGTGTCCGGCGTCGACGTGCAGCCGGGCGGCGCCATCGCCGAGTACCAGCGGTTCCTCGCCGAGGACTTGGCGGCTCGTCAGGCGACCTTCGACCAGTTCGTGACCCACCTCGTCGAAACGTTGAACAGCCGCCACAACGCCGGCACCTACGGCCCCGGACAGAGCGGCGCCGATCTCTTCGATCCCGCCGCTACCGCTTTCACCTTGACTCTGCTGGTGACCGATCCGTACGAACTCGCCGCTTCGGGTGACCCGTTCGCCACCCACGACGGCGGCAACGCCGCTTCCCTGGCGGCCCTCCGCGAGGAGCCGGTGCCGGGTGACGGCCGGACTCTCGACCAGATCTGGCGGGAGATCGTCACCGACATCGGCGTCTCCGCTCGTACCGCCCTCGACGCCGCCTCGGCGCAGGCCGGTCTCCAGAGTGCCGCCGAGCTCGCCCGCATGGGGGCCCACGGCGTGTCGATCGACGAGGAGATGGTCGCCTTGATCGAGTACCAGCACGCCTATCAGGCTTCGGCCCGGGTGATGACAGCTGTCGACGAGTTGCTGGATCAGCTGATCACCCGCACTGGCCTGGTCGGAAGGTGATGAGATGAGGATCACCCAGCAGGCCATGAGCTACCAAGCACTGCAACGCCTGCAGAACCGGCTCGATCAGCTCGCCCAAGCCCAGGCCTCGCTCGGGTCGGGCAAGCGGATCCACAAGCCGTCGGACGACCCGTCGGCGATGAACCGCTCGATGTCGCTGCGCGGGCTGCAGGCCGCTTCCGACCAGGCAGCGCGCAACGCCAGCGACGGGCTCCTCTGGACGTCGCTCGCAGATAGCAAGCTACAGACGCTGCTCGACCGTCTCCATCGAGCCCGTGAGCTCGCCGTCCGGTCGGGCAGCGTGACCAACGACGCCGAACGCGAGGCATTCGCCGCCGAGCTGCGATCGATCAGGGAGGAAGCGATCGCCATCGCCAACTCGAAGATCGGTGATCGGGCCCTGTTCGCAGGTACGGCCGACGGCGATGCCGTGAGTGCCGACGGAACCGCGTATTTGGGCGACGAGGGCGTCGTCGAACGTCGAGTCGGACCGAATGACGTGGTGCGGGTCAACGTCCTCGGCTCGGAGGTGTTCGGATTCGATGATGGACGCGACCTGTTCAGCGTGCTCGATGACCTGACCACCCACATCGCCAGCGGCGACAGTGCTGGGGTTCAGACTTCGATCAGCGAGATCGATGACTCGATGGACCGGATCTTGAGCGCCCTCGCCGAGTTGGGTGCCGCCACCAACCGGATCGAAGCCGCCCAGCGCCGCAACGCCGACGAGAAGCTGTCACTGCAAGACCGCCTGTCCCAAGTAGAGTCAGTCGACGTGGCCGAGGCGATCATGCAACTCCAGCTCCAGCAAGTGGCGTACGAAGCCACCCTCGGGGCTTTGGCACGGAGCATCCAGCCGTCGTTGATCGACTTCTTGCGGTGACGGTCGAAACACCCCCCGAAATCAGCGCACTCCATTTCCCGGACGGCATTCCGGGCTTTCCGCATCTCACGGAGTTCACCCTCGTCGAGGTCGTGGAGGACGGGGCGTTCCAGCTCCTGCAATCGTTGGAGGACGAGGACGTGGCGATGGTGGTGTGCGTCCCGTGGCTCTTCTTCCCCGATTACGCCCCCGAGATCAGCGAGGAGGACCAGGAGGCACTGGGGCTCGAGCGACCCGAAGACGCCATCGTGTTCTGTCCCGTCACCCTCGAGCCCGAGTCGCGGGCCGTCCACCTGAACCTGCTGGGACCCTTCGTGGTGCATCGGGAGTCTCTCGTCGGCCGCCAGGTGGTCCTCGCCGACTCCGACTACCCGGTCCGCGCCACCGTCGACCTGGGCGCTGCCTGATGCTGATCCTCACGCGGCGAGAAGGCGAGTCGATCCGTATCGGCCACGACGTGGTGATCACCGTGGTCGAGGTCCGCGGCAGCCAGGTGCGGATCGGGGTGGAGGCCCCCCGTTCGGTCCAGGTGCACCGGGCCGAGGTCTACGACCAAGTGGTCGAGCAGAACCGCGCCGCCGTGCGCACCCTCGACCGGTCGGCGGACATCCTCCGCACTCAGGTTCCTCCCCGGGAATCCTGACTCCGGATCAGCGGAGGACCTGGACCGCCAGGCGGGCGATCTCGGGATCGAAGGCGGTTCCCGCTTGCGCCTCGACTTCTTCGACCGACGTTCGGTCGAGGGCGTCGGCCACAGCGATCAGCCTCGCTCCGAGCGGGATGTCCTCGCCCGCCAAGCCATCGGGGAAGCCCGTGCCGTCCCACCGTTCGTGGTGGTGACGGATGGCGGACGCCACATCCCAGCCGGCGGCACGAAGAGCTTCCGCGCCCAGCACGGGATGACTGCGATAGGCGGCCTCCGCTTCCGGATCACCCGAGGGGGCGGCGTAGGCGTGGTCTTCGGAGAGGGAGACCTTGCCGACGTCGTGCAGTTCGGCGGCGAGACGCATCCTCACCAGCTCCCGGCCCTCGATCCCCAGGTGCTCGGCGAGACGGCTCACCATCTCTGCGACCCGGCCACCGTGGCCTTCTCCCGCGGGGTCGTGACGTTCCACGAGCAACAGGGCCTGGAAGGCGGTATCGAGCTCGGTGGAGGAAGCGAGCGCCCGGGAGAGGTCGTCGGCATTGACGACGTCGGGTCCGTCGGGGCTCGTCGCCAGTTCCAGCGCTCGGCGTGCCAGCTCCATCAAAGTGGACGACTCGGATGTGACCTCGGGCCCGACATGGCCCATCGCCAACCCGAGTGAGGTGGTGCGGTCCGGCGAGAACGACGACGTCACTGCTGCCAGCTTCTGCCCCAACTCGTCGGCGCCACGCGCCGAGAGATCCCGTCCGATGATCCCGTACTCGCCCGCCCCCATGTGGTGGAGCTCCGCCCCGACGGCCCGGCACAGGTCCTCCAACTGCACCTCGAGCCGACGCTCGAGGAGCGTGAGGGCCTCGCTCGAGAGCCGGGCCGTGGCTCGCTTCCACTCGGGGATGCGAATGAGGCCGATACGGGTGATCCCAGCTTGCGTCAGCTCGCGCAGGCGCGACTCGAACGGGGTGAGGCCGATGACCACTCCGGCTGACTGGTGATCCAGGCGCTGGTCGAACCGGCGCTCGAACGTCTCGACCAGCGGCTCGTCACTGGGCCGCTCGGCCAGCCACTCGAGGATCTGGACTTCGTTGCCTTCGGCTACGACCGCCCGGGCACCGGCCCGAAGGAACTCCACGGCCAACGGCTCCCCGCCGGGATGGACGAGGACGAGAAGCGGGAGACCGGGTGCCTGCTGGCGGATCTCGTCCACCAGTGCCGCCACCGAGCGCCTCCTCGGAACCCGAGTGGAGGCGACGACCACGTCGGCGGCGCCGGGGTCGTCGACCAGGCGGCAGATGCCGGCGAGTTCGAAACGACGCACGGCGGCTTGGTGCAGCCCGACACCGAACACGCCGGGGACCGGCGGTTCAGGCTGCTGCTGCTCCTCGCCGGGTTCGACGGGAAGCTCTTCCAAGGCGGTCGTCATCGGTTCTCCATCGTCTTCCTATCCGGTCGGCCGGGACCCGTGGCTGTCAAGCGTCGTCATCGGGCTGGGCCTCGACCCTGACCGGCTCTGGCTCGAGCGTCGCCAGCACGCCTCGAACGGCCTTGTCTCCCAACCAGCGGAGGAACACGACCGCGGCCAGGATCACCGAGGCCCGGAGGCCGGCCTCGAACAGCGTCAGGTCTTGCTTGAAGAGCAGCACGGCGATCGGGACGAGGCCGACGAGACCCCACATGACGGGCACACGCTGGATCGGACTGGCTCGTCTCATCGCCTGCCCACCAGCTCACGAATTGCGAGGGCGACGTCCACCGGGGTCGCCCGGTAGGCGTTGGCGCCTCGACCGGAGCCCATTCCGTAGCCGAGAACGAGGCCCAGAGACGAGGCCAGCCGGAGCGCACCCGCCACTCCGCGGCTGCCCACCCACGAGACGGCGAGCACGTCGTCGGAGAGGAGGTCCATCGAGGCCTTCTCGTCGACCACCAGGTGGAGCCATCTCTCTCCACGAACGGTGTCCAGCCACTCCCTGTGAGATGCGGTGATGGGTGCTGCGAAGTCGCCGCCGTAGGGAGCCATCTCGGCCGGAGTGACGACCTCGAGCTCGAGAGAACGGCCGATGCGGTCGGCGGAGGAGCCCACGAAGATCGAGGACCCGATGGGAAGGGGCCGGCACCAGGGCGCGACGGCCCCGGCGATGGCCGCGATCCATCCCAGGTCGTCCCGTGGGTCGAGATCCATCACTGCCTCGATGACCGGGTTGGGAAGGTCGCAGCGGGCGAGGGCCGTGACGCTCCAGTCGACCCCTCCACTGAGCCGCCACTCGGCGGGCGCCGTCTGGGCCGGCCGCGGGGGTGCCCCCGGGGGCTGCGGCCCGACCTCGGCCGACATCTCCGGCTCGAGACCTTCCGCGGCCGGGCCCTCCAAAGCAGGCTCAGCGGCCTCGCGCGCCAAGGCCGCCTCCAGGACCCTCTCGAACGGAGCCGGAGCCTGTTCGGCCTGTCGAGGACGGGCGGTGATCTGGACCAGCTCCCGGGCGAAGAATCCGGCGATGCCCCCCTTCTGCACCTTGCGGGCGTCGACGATCTCGGCGTTGGGCCCGAGGCGAGCCGTGATCTCCTCGAGGGCCTGCTCGGCGGTGCCGGCTTCGACGGTCAACGTGTCAGCTGGTGACGGTTGCATTTGCGATCACTCCTTTGGCGTCCACGGTCACAGATGCAGGAATCTCGGGATACGCGATGACGGGGATGTCGAGACCGGCCGACCGGAGGGCGTGCCGGAGGGGGCGGCGCAGCGCCTGCGAGCAGACGATGGCGGTCGCGGTTGCCCCCTTCTCCGCCAGCACGTGCCCGACCTGGGACACGAGGTCGTGCATGGTCTGAGGGTCCGGTACCAGCAGGACGTCGCCGTCCACCTCGCGGAGCGCTTCGTGGAGGCTCGTCTCGAGCTGTGGGTCGAGGGTGATGACTCCCAGGTGTCCCTCGGGAGCGACCCGGGACACGATGGTCCTTCCGAGCGCGGCCCGGGCAGCATTGACCATCTGGTCGACGGTCTGCAGCCCAGGGCGGGAGGTGAGGGCTTCGATGATCCGGCCCAGGTCCCGGATCGGCACGCGCTCCTCGAGCATGCTGCGCAGCACCTGGTGGAACATCCCGAGCGGAAGACGTTCCGAACCGACCTCGGAGGCGAGGATGGGCTCGTCGTGGCGGAGGCTCTCGACGAGCTCCTGGACGTCCTGGCGGGTGAGGAGGAGGGCAGCGTTGGAACGGACCACCTCGGCCAAATGGGTAACGATGACCGAGGACCGGTCCACGACTGTCGCCCCCGCGGCCACCGCCGAGGGGCGGGCGCTGACGGGCAGCCAGTACGCCGTCAGCCCGAAGACGGGTTCGGTGGTCTCCTCGCCTCCCAGAGCGGCGATCTCGGCGTTGTCGCCCGTGGGGATGGCGAGCAGCCGGTCGGGAGGCACGGTTCCCCGGGCGACCTCGACACCCCGCAGCAGGATCCGATATGTGCTGGGTGGCAACGTCACATCGTCGCGGGTGCGGACGTAGGGCATGACGAAACCGAGCTCCTGGGCGATCTGGCCCCGGAGGGCGCGAACCCGGTCGAGCAGGTCGCCGCCGCGCTCGGCGTCGATCAGGTCGAGGATGTCGTAGGCCAGGTGGAGTTCCAGCGGCTCGACCCGCATGCCCGGCAGCAGGGCCTCGGGCGAGTCGGGAGAGACACTCACCACCGGTTCGGGGCGCGCCTTCGAGTCTTCCCGCTCCTTTCTCTTCTGCTGGCCGCTGGCCACGAAGAGAACGCCGGCGATGCCCAGGAAGGACAGGGTGGGAAGGCCGGGGAGGAATGCCAGGCCGGCGACGACGTATGAGGAGATTCGCATCGCTTTGGGCCGGTTGAACAACTGGTCCGCCAGTTCGCCCCCCAGATCCTCCTCGGAGCGAACCCGCGTGACCAAGAGACCGGTCGAGAGGGAGATGAGCAGCGCCGGGAGCTGGCTGACGAGGCCGTCGCCGACCGAGAGGAGGCTGTACGTCTGGATGGCGTCGCCGAGAGCCAAACCGTGCATGCCGACGCCGACGGCCAGACCCCCGAAGAGGTTGATGGCCGTGATCACCAAACCGGCGATGGCGTCGCCTTTCACGAACTTCGAGGCGCCGTCCATCGCCCCGTAGAAGTCGGCTTCCTTGGCGATCCGGGCTCGCAATGCCCGAGCCTGTTCCTCGTCGATCAACCCAGCCGTGAGATCGGCGTCGATGGCCATCTGCTTGCCGGGCATGGCATCCAAGGTGAAGCGTGCTCCCACCTCTGCCACGCGACTGGCGCCGTTGGTGATGACCACGAACTGGATGATCACGAGGATGAAGAACACGACCAGGCCGACGACCACTGAGCCGCCGATCACGAAGTTGCCGAACGTCTCGATGACTTTGCCGGCGTAGCCGTTGAGCAAGATCAGCCGGGTCGACGACACGTTGAGCGCCAGCCGCAGCAGCGTCGTGATCAGCAACAGGGACGGGAAGACCGAGAAGTCGAGGCTGTCCTTGAGGAGGATCGTGCCTAGGAGGATGAGCACGGCGAGCGCCAGGTTGGCGGCCAACAGGATGTCGAGCAGGACCGGCGAAACCGGCACCACCATCATGAGGACGGCGGCGATCAAGAAGGCCGGGACGGTGGCGCGGGCCAGCCTCACGCCGCCCACCCCCGGCGACGGAAGGCGGTCGCCAACACAACGGCGGCGGCCTCATAGAGGCTGGAAGGGATGAACTGGCCGACCTTGCAGCTGCGGTAGAGCGCCCGGGCGAGCGGCTTGTTCTCGGTGACGAATACGCCGTTGCGGCGGGCCTCCGTCTTGATCCGCTCAGCCAGCACCCCGGCACCCCGGGCGACCACCCGCGGCGCCGGCTCCTTTGGGTCGTAGCGGAGGGCGATGGCGATGTGGGTCGGGTTGGTCACCACCACGTCGGCACGACCGACATCGCCGATCATCCGGTTGCGGGAGATCTCCGACGCCAGGCGGCGCCGGCGCATCTTCAGCACCGGGTCGCCTTCTTGGTCCTTCAGGTCCCGCTTGACCTCGGAGCGGGTCATCTTGAGACCCTTCTGGGTGCGGTACCGGTTGATGGCGTAGTCAGCGATCGCCACCGCGACGGCGACGAGGGCGGTGCGAGCGATCAACCCCCACGCCTGATCGGTGGTCATCTGCAGCGCCACCGAGAGGCTGTGCCGGGCCCGCAGGAACTCGATCCAGGCCTCGAGAGACGACCAGGTGAGGGCTACGAGGAGGGCCGTCTTCACCGCCGCACGGACGAGGTCCCAGGCCACACGGGTCGGGCGGAGGCGTTCGAGGCCGCGACGCCAGCTCAGGTTGTCGAGCCGGGGCTTGGCAGCGGCGGGGACGAACACGATCCCGGTCTGAGCGACTCCCGAGGCGAGGGCGCCGAGCACGGCGACGGCCAGGAAAGGGAAAAGGGCGCCGGCGACCATCGGCAGGACTCGTTCGGCGGCTAATCCCAGAGGGTCGGGGGAACCGGCGGCGGCGAAGAAGCGCCGAGCCTCGATCGCCACCCCGTTGACCACGCTGGGAGCGAGGAGCCGCAGGGAGAGGACGGCGCCCAAGAGCGAGAAAGCCACGGCGACTTCGGGGCTGCGGGTGAAGCCCTGGCCCTTCTGGCGGGCCTCCCGGAGGCGTCGTGGAGTCGGTTTTTCGGTGCGGGTGTCGCTCACGGTCGATCCAGCTCAGCTGTGCAGGCGGCCCGATCCGTGGGCGACTCGGTGCACCGTCCGTGTGCATGTTTCCTGTCGGCCGGGTCTGCGACCAGATAAGGCCGCTTCCGGCTCAGCCCGAGGTGAGGCCCGTCAGGGCACGGGAGAGGGTCGTCCAGATCTCGGAGATGACCCCGTTCATGAGCGAAGGGATGGCGAGGCCCACCACGGAAACGACGAGCAGGGAGACGAGGATCTTCGCGGGCATGCCCACGAGGAAGGCGTTGAGCTGGGGCACCATCCGGTTGGCGAGACCCAGCGCCAGCTCGACGAGGAACAAGGCGGCGACGGCGGGGAAGGCGAGCTCTACTGCCGCCAGCATCATCTTCCCCAGGAGGGACACCGCCAGATCGGCCAGGCCGGCATGGAGGGAGGGCACGCCGTCGAGGGGGATCGCTTCCATGCTCCGGCTCAAGCCAACGATCAGGAGTTCGTCGCCACCGAGAGCCAGGAACAGCGCGCCGGCGGCGAGGCCGAACATGCGGCCGAACACGGTGTCCTGGTGCCCGGTCATCGGATCGAGAACACCCGACACGGACAGCCCAGACGAGAAGTCGAGCACACCGCCGGCGACCTGGAAGACGTGGAAGAGGATTCCCGTGAGGAACCCCAGCGCCGCCCCGATGACGGCGTTGATGACACCGGCGGCCACGAGCGAGTACGCGTCGGGGGTCACGACCGGGTGAGTGAGGAACAGGCCCAGGACGAGCACCAGAGCGATGCGCCCGACCCCAGGGACGATGCGGGCATAGATCGGAGATGCGACGGCGAACGCCGCCACCCGCGTGGAGGAGAGTGCGAGGCCTGTCGCCCAGCCGGGGTCTATCGCGATTTCCACGGTGTCACAGCCCGGGGATCGACGTCCACAGCGCCTTCACCCATGTCACGACCTCTCGCAGCATCCACGAGCCGGCGAACACGAGGATGAGGGCCGCTCCGATCAGCTTGGGGACGAACGTGAGCGTCATCTCCTGCACCTGGGTGATGGTCTGGAGGAGCGACACGGCGATGCCGATGGCGGCGGCGGCGACGAGGAACGGACCCGCCAGCTTCGTGGCGACGACGAGGGCGTCGACGAGGATGTCGAGGACCTGGGCGTCGGTCATGTCACCGTCCCCTGGACGGAGCCGACGAGCGACTGGATGATCAGCGCCCACCCGTCGACGAGCACGAACAGCAGCAGCTTGAGCGGCAGGCTGATGAAGACCGGTGGGAGCATCATCATGCCCATCGACATCAGCACCGCCGAGACGACGAGGTCGATCACCAGGAACGGCACGAACACGACGAACCCGATGAGAAACGCCGCCCGCAGCTCGGAGACGACGAAGGCGGGAACCAGCACCGAAGCCGGCATCTCGGATCGGTTCTCGGGGATGTCGATGTCGGAGAGCCCGACGAAGAGGCGGAGGTCCTCGTCGGATGTGTGGGCGAGCATGTACTCGCGGAATGGCCCGAATCCCGCCTCGAGCGCTTCCTGGGCTTCGATCTCCCCGGCGAGTAGTGGCTGGACCGCCTGCTCGTTGACCTCCGACAGGGTCGGGCCCATCGTGAAGATCGTGAGGAAGAGGGCGATACCGATCAGCACCTGCGTAGGGGGGATGGTCTGGAGGCCGAGGGCGTTCTTCGTGATGCCCAGCACGATCACGTAGCGGGTGAAAGACGTCATCACCAGGAGCAGGCCCGGCAACACGGCCCCGACGGTGAGCAGGAGCAGGATCGCCACGCTCTTGGTGACGCCCGAGTCCTCGCCGAGGTCGATGGACACCGTCGGCGTGTCGGGCACCGACACAGTCGGCACCTGGAGGGGCTCCTGGAGGGGGAGGCTCTGGATCTCCTCGGCGGTCTGGGCAGAGGCGGGCAGACCGACGAGCACGACCAGCGCCGCCAGCACCGGGACGACGAGGAGGCGACGCCGCCTATTCCGAGATGACACGGACCGGCTCCCTGGGTGCGCGGCGCAGCGTCAGACGCCGCCAGTGGTCGAGGCCGGTCCATGGCCGTGTGGGTTCGATCGAGCCACGGGCGTCCGTGCCCGGGGCGGTCGACGTTTCTTCTTCGTCGGCTTCGAGTTCGGAGATGAGGCGGACAGAGCTCTCGGTGACACCGAGGAGGAATCTGCGCCCTTTGGTCTCGACGATGACGGCGGCAGCAGTGCGTCCCATGGGGGCGCGGGCCACGACACGCAGCTCACCATTGGCCAGGCCACGACCCTTGCGGAGCCAGTGACGAACCAAGAGCGGCGTGACGAGCACCAACGCCAGCGCCGGCAGCAGCCGGCCGAGGACTTCGCCGCCTTCCATCAGCGACCTTCTGAGCGGGAGTGAAAGACTCGGATCATGGGCGCTCGATGACCTCGGTGATCCGGACACCGAGTTCGTCGTCGACGACCACCACGTCGCCGCGTGCGACGAGCGTGCCGTTGACGACGACGTCCACCGCCGCGCCGGCGGTCCGATCGAGGTCGACGACCGCTCCCTCCTGCAACGCGAGCAGGTCCCGGACCTTCATCGAGATCCGCCCCAACTCGACGGTCACGTCGAGGCGGACGTCGCCGAGTACGGCGATGTCCCGCAACGCCCCGATGCCGGAGCCGTTCCCGAGCTCGGGGAAGGCGGCGGTCGCCACGGCGTCTTCGGTGGGGAGGGTGTCGGTCTTGTCGGTCATTGCTCTCTCCATTCGAGGATCTGGATGGCTCTGCGACGGCCGTGCCTGCCGGCGCGAGCCGTGAAGATCTCGGTGCCTCCCAACCGGCCGATGACAGGTTCGTCTACCCGGTGCTCCAGCCTGATGACATCTCCCGGCTGGATGCCGGCCAGGTCGGCGGCGGTGATCGTCGAGGGACGAAGAGTCACGCTGACGTCCACGTCGACCTCGGCGAGATGGGTCCGCATGGTCTCGGCGGCTGAGGCGTCCCCATTCAGATTGACGATCGGACGGTGCTCCCATCCGGCCCGACCGAGTCGCTCGGCGGCAGGCTGGAGCAAGGAGAACGGGTAACAGAGGGTGGCGATGCCGTCGGAGCGGCCCCCGTGGGCGATAGCCACCGAATACACGAGGACGAGGACCATCTCCGACGGGGAGATGGTCTGGACGAGATGGGGGTTGAACTCGACCGAGGACAGGCTGGCTTCGACCTCGACGAAGGGGCGGAAGGTCTCGCCGATGGCTTCGGCGCCGTGCTCGAGGATCTCGCGAAGCAGCGTCGCCTCGAGCTCGGTCGGCCGCCGGACCCCGATCGGCCGCCCCAGCCCACCGAGCATGCGATCGACCATCGTCAGCCCCATCGGCACGTTGAGCTCGAGCAGAACACCACCCGGCAGCGGTGGCAGGTCGACGACGCCGAGAACCACCGGATTGGGCATCGACTTGACGTAGTCCTCGAACGTGAGCTGCTGGACACCCAACAACTCGAGATGCACGAGGGCCCGCAGCGTGTTGGTGAGGACGCTTCCCCACCGGCGAGCGAACGTCTCGTGGGCGACCTCCAGGCTCCGCACCTGCTCCCGCGCCATCTTTCCCGGGCTGCGGAAGTCGAACGTGGTCAACTCGCTGGTCGACGCTTCGCTGGGTTGAGCAGGGGCGAGAGTGGTCATCGCTGGCGTGTTCCGGATGCGTTCGAGATTCCTGTCGGCCACTCGCCCGCCGAGTTGAGCGCGCTGTTGGCGGCTGTCAGGTGACGATGGCTTCCGTCAGGACAACCCGGAGGACTTCACCGTCTGGGTAGATCTCCTGGGCGATACCGCTCAGCTCCCGGCGGAGCCGCTCGAGCCCGGCCGGGGTCCGGAAGTCGTCGGGCGTCTTGCCGGCGAGGATCGAGATCGCGGCGTCTTTCACCAGGGGGAACCGTCCGGCGACGGCGTCTTCGGTGACGCCCTCGACCAACACGACGGCCAAGCCGACCCGGGCGTAGTGGGCGTCGGGACCGGGCAGGGTGACGGTGAGTACGCCGACTTCCACGACTTCGCCTTCCGTCGGCTGGGTCGTCGGCGGCGGTGCCGCCGAGGCGCCCCCGGCGAACATGTACCCGCCGAACCCGGCGCCTCCGAGGGCCAGGACGACGACCGGAATCAGCAGTCGGCTCTTCTTGGCTTCACTCATGGGCTTCTCCGTTGATCAGGACGACGAGTTCGACACGACGGTTGGCGGCTCGCCCTTCAGGCGTGTCGTTGGATTCGAGGGGCCGATAGGACGCGTAACCCGTGGCACCGAGGCGGTCCGGGTGGATCCCGTGGTCGATGAGGAGATGGACCACGGCGAGTGCCCTGTCAGCGGAGAGGTTCCAGTTGTCGTAGCCGCGGGCGTTGTAGGGCACGTTGTCGGTGTGACCTTCGACTTGCACGACGTTGGCGATCTCGGCCAGTGCCGGGGCCACGGCGGCGATGATCTCCCGGCCCTTCGGCCCGAGCTCGGCCGAGCCCGTCGGGAACAGCAAGTCGTCGGTGGCGATGCTCACCACCAGGCCGCGCTCGGTGATGCGGAAGTTCGCCGCATCCTCGAATCCTGCATCGAGGAGCGCCGACTCCAGCTTCTCCTGGACTTCGAGCAGATCGCTGCGGTCGACGACGAGGGGAGGGATATCGGATTCGGCGACTGTCGAGCCGATCGTCTCCTCCCGAACCGCGGTGGTGGTCGTCACCGGATCGGGAACGGTCACCGCCGGCGGCTGTTCGTCGAGGAGGCCGCTGTTCTCCGGGAGGATGCTCACCCGTCCGGGGTTGTTGAACGGCTGTTGGAACCCAGCGACGAGTTGCTCGAACCGCTCCTCGTCGATCTCCGACATGGCGAAGAGCAGGACGAAGAAGGCGAGGAGCAATGTCACCACGTCGCCATAGGTGGTGAGCCACCGGTTGGCATCGTCGCCACCTCCCCGGCGCCGGTCCCTCACGCCGCCACCTCACCGGAGGACGATGCCTCTTGTTTCTCGAGACGGCCCCTGTGACCGACCCGCTGGTTGGGCAGCAGGTAACCCTCGAGTCTCTCGACGAGGATTCTCGGGCTGATCCCGGCCTGGATGGCCAGCACGCCGTCGCGGATCATGTTCATGACCGCCATCTCGGTCTCGTGCAAACGCGTGAGGCGCGAAGCGATCGGCAGGAAAACCATGTTGGCGAACAGCACCCCGTAGAGGGTCGTCAGCAGGGCCAACGCCATACCGCCACCGAGCTGGGAAGGATCTTCGAGGCTGCCCAGCATGTTGACCAGGCCGATGACGGTCCCCACCATGCCCATCGTCGGAGCGAAACCGCCCATGCTGCGGTAGAAGGAGATGATTACGTTGTGGCGGTCGTCGACGGCATCCATCTCCGTGTCGAGCAACTCCGCCACGGCTTCGGGATCCAGGCCGTCGATGACACCCTGGATGCCAGCACGGAGGAACTCGTTGTCGACTCCCTCGAGGGCGTCCTCCATAGCGAGGATTCCCTTCCGACGGGCCGTATCGGCGAGCTCGGCGAGTTGCGTGACGACCACATCGGGATCCGGGACCTTGCCTCTGAAACCGACGAGGAGAGCTTTCGGGGCGCGCAGGACGTCGGCCATCCGGTAGCTGGCGAACGTGACACCGAACGTCCCGACGACCACCAGCACCAGGGAGGAGATGGAGACGAGCGCTCCGAGTGAGGCGCCGTCCATCACCATCGAGGCGCCGATGGCGAGCAGGGACAGCACCAAACCGATGATCAGCCCGGGATCCATCAGTCCTCCCCGCCAGGCAACAGGGTGAGATGTGGTGACGACTTGCCGGAGAGGATGTCGTCGGCGGAGGCGAGTAGCGACCCCCGGTACAGGCGGATCCGCTCCACGATCTCCTCAGGGGTGTCGGCCACCACCAGACGCCGCGAGTCGACCAGGGTGATGACAGTGTCGGGGGTCCCCTCGATCGATTCGATCAAGTCGGCGTTCAGGAAAAATGGCTCGCCCTTGAGGCGGTGGACAACGATCAACCTGCACCTCCGTGTGCTCCAATTCGCTAACGGATGGCAGGTCGGCCGATCGGGCCTCCGATTAAGACTTCGGACCCAGAGAATTCCGGCGACGACGCCGATTCAGCTCACCGGAGGACTGGCGGGATCCCCGGGATCGGACTCGACCGGACCGTCGGCAGTTTCTGTCGGCTCGGCGGGCCCTTCCACGGGATCCGTGTCGGCGCTGTTTCCATCGCCCGGCTCCGGCGTCGGCGCTGTGTCCGCCGTCGTGTCGGCGGGACCGGCACTCGCCTCCATCACCGAAGCCAGGGGGATCTCCACCCCGTCGACGGTGAGCAATACACCCTCCGGCGCGAACCTGACCTTCTCGACGATCCCCGCCACCGGATCCCCGTCGAAGCCCACAGCGGTGACGTGTCGCCCGATCATGCTCATCGCCCCCACGGCCTCATGGAAGCCCATCAGCTCGCGCTGGAGGTCGGCCAGGGTCTGGAGCGTCTCGACGGTCGTGAACTGGGCGGTCTGGCCGAGCATCGACGAGGGGTCGGTGGGCTGGAGCGGGTTCTGGTAACGGAGTTGGGCGACGAGGAGCTTGAGGAAGGCGTCGCTGCCGAGGCCTCCCAGCGCCGAAGCGGCGGTCTGGTTCGGGGTCGGGTTCGTGGTGTACGGAGCGGCTGCGGCAACTCCATCGATCATGTCTGTCTCCTCAGATCCAAAGTCCGTCGCGTCGGCCGGAGCGGCGGAGCCGTGACGGAGGCGGAACCGGCTGCTCGGGTGTCTCATCGTCGGCAGGCTGGCGCCTGTCGTCCCCAGCCATCTCGAACCCATGCCGGGCAAGTGCCTCGTCGAGTCGATCGACCAGCCACGTGGGCGCCTCGCCACCGGGGCGGATGACGTTCAGGTGGATCATTCCGTCACGCAGGCCGACCTTCACCACGAGGTCGCCGTCAGGATCGGGCAACTCCAGGGCGATCGTCGTGGGCTCGGCACCGCCGCTGCGCTCCAGCCACTCCTCGATGCGGTCGACAACGAACCCGAGATCGGGACGTTCGACCGTCTCCGAGACGTCCACGCCCGCACTCGGCTCGCCCGCCGAGGGAACGTGCTGGGACTCGTCGACCCGGGACGGCTCGACGGGTCGGTGGCTGGGGCGGGTCTGCTCGACCGGTTCGGCCGACTCCTCGTAGGTAGGCGTATCAGCTCGCTCGAGTGGCTCGGTATCGCCGGCCGGTGTCGACGGCATCGTCGGCCGACGGACCGGTGGCTCGAGCGCGTGCGGGGCCTCTGAGGGAGATTCGACCTCCGGCGGACGCACCCCTTCGACCTCGACGGACACGGCGCTCCCGGGAGCAAGAACGTCCTCGGCGTCAGGGAGAAGCGGTTTCTCGGCGAGAACGGGCGCTATCGCGCTGGAGGCGATGTCACCGGTTGCTTGCACCTCCGGGCCCTGCACCGGCTCCGCGGGTGCCACCTCCTGAAGGCTTTGCTGAGCGACCAGAAGAGGCATTACGACCGATGGCAGTGTGGAGGCGGCGACACCCGGCACGGGCGTCGGCTCACGGCTCCCTTCGTCCTCCCGATCGGGTTCCGGATGCTTCTCATGGTCGGTGTCGGTCTCGCCCGAGCCGACGAGTGAGTCCAGCAGCGCGTCGATGAGGTCGGCGAAGCCCGCAGCTGCCTGGCTGTTGCCGTCGGCGGCCGCCGGGGTGGGAGCCGGGGAAACGAACTGGAGGATGGGGAATTCCATGGCTACGCCCCTTTCACGCTCGGGACCTCAGTACTCGCAGCAACCCGACGAGATCGTCGAGGGCATCAGCGGCCACCCGACCCGCCAACTCAGCTGCTTCGCGCCGTCTCCGTTCGGTGAGCCGCTCGACCGCCTGATGCTCAGCCGACGCCTGGCTCCAGCCGAGCCGATCCAACGCTGCCTTCTCCTGAGCTCTGCGGTGGGCTTCGGCGGCTTGCTCCAGCAGCTCGGCGGAGCGGACACCCTGGAGGTAGAGCCCTCGCAGCTGGGCGGCGTCGAGCGTGCCGGTGGCTACCGGCCGGGAGGCGTGGGCCTCCTCGGCGGCTTCCAGCTCGGCGGAG
>Ga0207873_1000703_pt1 | contig 35484 bp, 30 predicted proteins | sample BGWIniCompost_FD_187373 | JGI IMG/M metagenome (GOLD analysis project Ga0207873, IMG submission 187373) | Cellulose adapted compost microbial communities from Newby Island Compost Facility, Milpitas, CA, USA - BGW Initial Compost (SPAdes)... ... | reverse complement strand
AAGAGGCCCTGCTGTCATGCGCCGGCTCTCGCGCCATCACCCGAACAGGAACCCTGTTCGACCAGGCCAGCCCACGTGATCGATAAGCGGATGGCTTCTAGGCAATGCCGCCATCACAGGCATGAGACCCGCGATGGCGGCTGCGGTGAGCTGCAAGATGATCAACCTGTATTAGGTCAACGCCCCGGGGCTTTTCGGTCGTACTTCACCTACTCAAGCGGATCACCGCCCAGCAGCGCAGACTGGTACATGGAGGAAGCCGTCTCGTACACCATCCGGCCCTGAACCGGGGGAACTTGTGATCGTCCGGCGATACCTGCACAAAGATGACGAACTAACCCAGCACCTCACCCGCAAGCTCAACACTCCACTGACCTGGCCGGAAGGCGGAGGGCTGAACACAGAGCACGTCGCGGAGATCGCCGCCGCGGCAGCCTGCGACATCGCGTACAACCACGCAGCCAACGGCCATCTGGCGGACCTCTTCGCCGCTCTTCCCCTGCCAGGCACCACCGAAGGGCGTGAGTTCTGGCATTCGCTCAGGGAGGCGGGAGGCATGGCCGCTCTGAACATTGACCCCGCCAACGCGGGTGCCCCTTCTTCAACTATCTGGTCAACGGAAACGAAGGAGGCATCGCCGGCCGCGTGCTCAGCTTCCTGGGAGAACTCGACGACCAGCAGCGCGAGGCCGTGGCCGAAGTCATAGGCGGCGCACTGGAGCACAACACCTTCGCGGCGGGGAGCCGTTATCTCGGCGAATTGTGGCTGCGTGACGCCGAGACCACTGCCTGGCATGTCCTGCTCGCCAGTCGGCGGACGCACGAGACAGAGGAAGACCGCGAGCGATTCTTCGAAGCGTGGGGGAACCGCCTGAGCGGTGTCGCAGCGCAGCAGCCCTCCCTCAGCTGGGTGGGCTGCACTCCATCGTCAGATGTGCCACTGCCCCTCACCGCGGCCAGCTCGGTCGTCCAGCGTGAACCTCCGCTCGACAAACATGTACGCCGCCGAGGGGAGATATGCCGGCGCGGTGCGGTCCGTGAATCCGTGGTCCGCCGTTCACCGCGTTGCCTTCGCGGGCTGTCGTCCCTCGTTCGTCGTCCACGCATCCAGCCGAAGCCATTGGGCTCCGCGGCCGGACGCCCTGTCCCCGGCAGTCGGGCAGGCGGCCACCAAGTTTCTGATGGGCGTACTCCCAGCCACTCGCTCGGGCGCAGGGAGAGCAGCCCTGACGCTGGCCCACAGATGGCCCATACGCACTGGTCAGAACTGGGATACGGGCGAGAAAGGGTGAGACAGTCTGCATGTCAAAGGGGTGCTCCGACGGCCGGGGCACCCCTTCTGACCTGCTCTTACGTTGACCTGCGCGGAGGCGGTGGGATTTGAACCCACGGTGACATCGCTGCCACGACGGTTTTCAAGACCGTTCCCTTAGGCCGCTCGGGCACACCTCCTCGCGCCGGACCGTGATCGGCGGCGCGGGGTCAAGAGTAACGGGTCGGCCGGGGCGCGGTGGGGTCAGTTGTCGCCGACGCGGGCGCCCAGGGTGAGTTCGGTGGTGTGCTCCTTGCCGTCGCGTTCGTAGGTGATCGTGACCCGGTCGCCCGGCTTGTGGGTCCAGATCTCGCCGATCAGGGTGGGGCCGGAGTCGATGACGCGGTCGTCGAGCTTGGTGATGACGTCACCGGGCCGCAGGCCGGCCTTGTCGGCGGGGCCGCCCGGGTCGACCGCCTCGGCGCCGCCGGCGCCCTGCTCGGTGATCTTCGCGCCGCCGGTGTTCTCCTGCAGGGAGACCGAGGCGCCGATCTTGGCGTACACCGGCTTGCCCGTCTTGATGAGTTCCTGGGCGACGAACTTGGCCTGGTTGATCGGGATGGCGAAGCCGAGGCCGATCGAGCCGGCCTGGCCGGTGCCGAAACCGCCGTTGCTGGTGGACTGGATGGCGGAGTTGATGCCGATCACATTGCCCTGCGCGTCCAGCAGAGGTCCGCCGGAGTTGCCCGGGTTGATGGAGGCGTCGGTCTGCAGGGCGCTCATGTAGGAGGCCTGGCTGCCGCTGCCGTCGCTGGAGGCGACCGGGCGGTTCTTGGCGCTGATGATGCCGGTGGTCACCGTGTTGGACAGGCCGAAGGGCGCGCCGATCGCGATGGTGGAGTCGCCGACCGCCACCTCGTCGGAGTTGCCCAGGGTGAGCGGCTTGAGGTCCGACGGGGCGTTCTTGAGCTTGATGACGGCGACGTCGTAGCCCTGGGCGTTGCCGACGACCTCGGCCTCGTACTTCTTGCCGTCCGGGAACGTCGCCGACAGCCGGCCGCCGTCGACCGCGTCGGCGACGACATGGTTGTTGGTGGCGATGTGGCCCTGCTTGTCGAAGACGAAGCCGGTGCCGGTGCCGCCCTCGCCGCTGCTGCTCTCGGCCTCGATGGTGACCGTGCTCGGCAGCGCCTTGGCGACCACCGCGGCGACCGTGCCCGGCTCGCGCTTGACGTCGCCGCCGCTGGTGGACGCGGAGACCGTGGTGGAGGAGGTGTCGTCGTTGTTCTTGGCCAGGGTGTAGCCGAGTCCGCCGCCGAGGCCGCCCGCGACCAGGGCGGCCACCAGGACCGCCGCCAGCAGACCGCCGCGGCCGTTCTTCTTCGGGCCGGGCGCGGACTGCTGGTACGTGGAGCCCCAGCCACCGTGGCCGGCGCCGCCGTCATGGGGCGAGCCGCCGCCCGGCGGGGGCGGAGGCCAGGAGGGGTCCGGAGCGGACGAGGAGCCGGAGGCCGGTCCGGGCGTGCCGTGGCCGGCGGGGCCGCCTGGTGCGCCGGTGTCGTCGGACGCGCTGTGCATGCCGGATGCGCCGTGGTCGCCGTGGGCCCCGGGCGTCCGGGGCGACTCCGGCGGGACGGGAGGCAGGGGGGTCGTGGGATCGGTGCCCCTGTCCGGAGCCGGGTGCTCCTGGTGTGCAGGAGCAGCGGGAGCATCCACCGGTGTGGGCGGTGCGGACGGGGCCGGGGGTACCGCGGTGCCCTCGTTCTCGGTGCTCACAGCTCTTCTCCTCGATCCACGGCTGGTGCAAGTCGTTCGCACTCGGTCACGCTCGCTCACGTCCGCTCACGCTGTCGACGAGCTTCGGGCGCGCTGGGGCTGTGCGGGTCTGGGTCTCTTTGTACGACGTCAGCATTTCCCACACGCTGTCAGGGCACCATAAGCCGTTCCTGTGGGTCCGGGACCATTCCTTATATAGGGCATTACTCGCTAAAGGTTCGCCATCGCTATGCCTCCGACCGGACGTCGATCACGTTCTCGCCGCCGGAACTCCTCCGACCTCACGTCTGCCCCGGCGCGGTGGCACCATGACGCGGTGACCCACGCACGGCAGCACCTGACCCAAGTCGTAGCCCACCGGGGAGCCTCCGAGGACGCCCCCGAGCACACCCTGGCCGCGTACCGCAAGGCGATCGAGGACGGCGCGGACGCGCTCGAGTGCGATGTGCGCCTGACCGCCGACGGTCACCTGGTGTGCGTACACGACCGCCGGGTCAACCGTACGTCCAACGGCCGCGGCGCGGTCTCCGCGATGGAGCTGTCCGATCTGGCGGCGCTGGACTTCGGCGCCTGGAAGACCCGCGGCTCGGCGGCCGGCCGCACGGAGGAGCCGGACTGGGAGCACCGGCCCGAGGACCGGGAGGCGACCTCCGTCCTCACCCTCGAGCGGCTGCTGGAGCTGGTCGCCGACGCCGGACGCCGCGTGGAGCTGGCGATCGAGACCAAGCACCCCACGCGGTGGGCGGGGCAGGTGGAGGAGCGGCTGCTGCTCCTGCTCAAGCGCTTCGGGCTCGACGCCCCGGCCCGTCCGGAGGAGTCCCCGGTGCGGGTGATGAGCTTCTCCGCGCGCTCCCTGCACCGGGTGCGGGCCGCGGCACCGACGCTGCCGACGGTGTACCTCATGCAGTTCGTCTCGCCCCGGCTGCGCGACGGACGGCTGCCGACAGGGGTGCGGATCGCGGGCCCCTCGATCCGGATCGTGCGCAGCCACCCCGGGTACATCGAGCGCCTCAAGCAGAACGGCCACCAGGTGCACGTGTGGACCGTCAACGACCCGAGGGACGTGGATCTGTGCCTCGGGCTCGGCGTGGACGCCATCATCACCAACCGGCCGCGCGCGGTGCTCGACCAGCTCGGGCGCTGAAACGCTGAATCGACTGAGACGCTGAAGCAGGGTGCGGTGGGGCGGCCGGGCGGCGGCACGCGTGCGGGGACGTGCGGGGAGACGGCCGTGGCAACAACCACGGAAGCAGCCGTCGCGCACACCTCTTGACTCGCATCCGAACCCCGGAGGATCCTCACGTCTCGGCCACACCGACGAAATCCAGCCACATGATTACGGGGAGTGCTCCGGCGCGTTCACTGCGTGTTCACTCCTGTCGAATGCGTCGCCCCACTTGGATTGGCCGGTTTCCGGTTCAGGCCAATGGGGCATCCACTCCGTGGCGTGGGGCGAAGGAGGTCTCGGGGGTGGCGTTGGTGGTGGCACAGGAGGTGCCCACGTCGTCGAGCATGGCCGTACCCCATGGCCCTGCGGGCGTAGGGCGGGCGCGGCACCGGATGCGCACTCAACTGCGAGAGGGCGGGGTGCCGGACCCGGTCATCGACGACGCCGTACTCATCCTTTCCGAGCTTCTGAGCAACGCGTGCAAGCACGGTCGCCCGCTGGGCGACGCGCAGGCCGGGGACGGTGATGTGCGTGCCGCCTGGCGTGTCGATCAGCAGGGCCGTCTCGTCGTGGAGGTCACGGACGGAGGCGGCCCGACCAGACCGGCTCCCTCCACCCCCTCGGTCACGGCGCACGGCGGACGCGGGCTGAACATCATCGCCGCCCTGGCCGACGACTGGGGGGTGCGCGACGAGGTGCCCGGCGAGGTGACGGTCTGGGTCGTGGTGCACGCGGCGGTGTGGGAGCGGGACGCGGGCCACCGCCGCGACGACTTCGCCGCGCGCGTCACCGCGCCTGCGGTCGCGGACATACCCGGCCTGGGATTCGCCGACGCGTTCGACGAGCTCGACTGACGACTCCGGGCCGCCAGGTCCGCCTGACGCCTCCGGTGCACGGCCGACGGCCCGCCCGGTGGCTCGCCCCGGCGCACGGCCGCACACCCCGGCACGCTGTCCACAGCGTCCCGAGGCCCGTGGTGCGAGCGGCTAGGCTCGCGCCGTACGCGAAGTGCTGTAACCGGGAGACACCCACGATGGCCAAGAAGCGACCCCAGACGAAGGCCAAGCGGCCCCAGCTCACCGAGGGAGAGATCCCGGTCGTCGGTGCCCGCGAGCCCTGCCCCTGCGGCAGCGGCCGCCGTTACAAGGCCTGCCACGGCCGTGCCGCCGCGCACGCCGTGACCGAGCTGGTGCACCGCCCCTTCGAGGGCCTGCCCGGCGAGTGCGACTGGATCGCGCTGCGCGAGCTGGTGCCCGCGGCCACCGCCGAGCTGAAGCTGAAGGACGGCCTGCCCGAGGGTGTCCCGTCGGTCACGCTGGCCACCGTGCTGCCCATGGCCTGGCCCGCCCTGCGCCGCGACGACGGCTCGGTGCTGCTCGGCCTGCAGAACGACACCTCGTCCGGCGACATCAGCCGCGATCTCGCCGACACCCTGCAGCGTGCGCTGTCCGCCGACCCCGGTACGCCGGTCAAGGCCCGCCGGGCCCCCGCCGACGGGCCCCGGCTGCAGGACCTGCTGGACCTGAACGCCCCCTTCGAACCGGTGGTGCACAGCGGCTTCGAGTTCTGGGTGCCGGACCCGGAGAACGCCACGCCGGACGTCACGGCCTCCCTGGAGCGGGCGAACGCCGCGGCCATCCCGACCGTCAGACTGTCCGGGGTGGACGCCGCCTACTGGTGCGAGACCCCGGAGAAGAACCATCTGCGGTGGGTCATGCCGCATCCCGAGGAGCAGCTTCTGGACGCCCTGGCGCGCCTGCACGCCGCGGGACGCTCCTCTCTCGGCGAGGGCACCCGGCTGGTCGGCTCCTTCCGCGCGCACGGGCTGACCGTCCCGGTCTGGGACCTGCCGAGCGGGACGGGCGCGGACGACGTGGAGAAGCCGGCGGCGGAGTTCGCCGAGCGGCTCGCCGAGGCGCTGGCCACCGACGCGCCGCTCAGCGCCGACGAGCGTCGTGCGCGCGGCGGCCTGACCAACCGCCAGATCACACTGAGCTGACCCTCGGGCCGGTACCTGTCCGGCCGGGCCGTGATCGGGCCTCGGCCGGACCCCCGGCCAGGCCGGGGGCGAACACCGCCGGGCAGGCACCGACCGGGGCTCGACCGGGCACCGGGCCTCGCGGGACACCCGCTGCCCCCGCTCGGACATGCGCTCGGCCCTCGGCCGAACACGTGCTGCCCGGGACCGGTGGAGGCCCGTCGGGGCCGGGCAGCGGCCAAGCTGCGCCCCGGCGGGACCAGGTCGCCGCAGGGGCCGTGACCAACGCCACGGACGCCGCGCCCGAGGGCGTGGCCGTCCCGCATCGCCGCTGCTGAACGGTCGTTCAGCGGCCCGGAAGGTGGACACAGGAACCCGTTCCGTCCACAACTCCCGGTCCGGACAAGCCAATAGGTGACCGGAATCCCCGAGATCGAATTTGCTAACAGCCGATCTCTTGTTACCGTTTCAGTAGCCCGGTTGCTGGTGCATCCCCCGTCGCCAGCAACCGGGTCTTTTCACGTCCGGACCCGCTCACGCACCGGAGCCGGCGGTCAACTACGCGTTTACGACTGCGAGTTGCTACCGGAGCGCAGCAGCAGCGGTCCCCGACCCTCGCTCCGCGAGAATTCCGCGACCGCCGAGTAGCCGGCGAGGTCCTCCCGGATGCGCCCCCTGGGCGTCTCACAGATCGCCGGCTCGTCCCCGGCGTCCGCCGCGCACGGCATGCGGACGCTGCGGCCGCCCGGGCCGAGGAGCGCGAGGACCGCGTGCAGGGCTCCCCCGGTGGCGTTGCGGTAGTAGGTCCGTGCCCAGACGTCCTCGCCCCGCGCCACCACGCAGGTCTGCGCCTCGATGCCCTCGGGCGAGGTGAGTTCGGGACCGCAGCGCACGGCCGTGGACAGATGGATGCCGCCGGGCGTCACCGGGGCACCGCTGCCCCTCCCGTTGCCCTCGCCACCGCCCTCACCGGCCGCGTCGGACGCCGGGGTCCCGTCCTCGTCCCCCGCAGAAGGCGGCGCGGCCTCCTCCGGATCCGTCCCGGCAGCACGGCCCGCCCCGCCGGCGGTCGCGTGCCGTTCGGCGGCGCGCTTCATGTCGGTGGTGGTGCCGGAGCCGCCCGGCCCTGCGGTTGCGATGGCCAGGGGCAGCACGACCGCGCCCGCCAGCACGACGCCCGCGAGCGCGAGCAGTCGGGTGTTTCGCAGAGTCCGGGCACGGGCCCCGGCATGACGCGGCATGGCCCCGGAACATAACGTCCCGGGGCTGCGGAAGCGGGCGCGGCGCGCGCCGGTACCGCTACATCTCCGGCGCGCTCACACCCGTACGAGTGAGGGCCTCGACCGCGGCGTCCACCACGGCCTCGACGTCGGGCACCCACGGCGAGGCCGAGCCGGGCAGCGGAGCGCGCTCCCAGCGGATCTCGCCCTGGCCGGTGCGCGACGGGGGCAGCGCGAGGTAGCCGCCCTCGCCGTGGAAGCGCAGCGAGCCGGGGACGAAGTCCTTGGCGTACAGCAGCTCGCCCAGCTGTTCCAGGGAGTACGGCTTGACCAGGATCGACCAGCGGTCGGGTCCTGCGACCACCGGGCCGAGGCGGATGCCGAGGCGGTCGAGCGCGGCGAGGGCGCGGGCCGCGGGAAGGGCGGGCAGGGAGACGGCGCACGGCGCCTTGCCCCCGGTGGCCAGCACGATGGGTGCGGTCGGCCGGTTGCTCCACCACCAGCGCACCATCCGCTCGTCGGTGGTGGCCGCGAGCAGGCCGGGGTCGAAGGGGTGGGCACCCGGAACAGTGCACTCGGGGTCGGGGCAGCCGCAGCGGGACCTGCCCTGCGAGTCCGCCGCCACGCCCGGGAGTACGGGCCACTGCCATTGGGTGGCGAAGGTCAGGGCCGCGTCGATCAGCTCAGGCCCTGATTCGCGTCGCCGGGACAGGAGCCTGCGTCGCCTTCCGAGGATCTCGCGCATGAGCGCTCGTTCCTTTCCGTTGCACGCCTGGCAACACCGTGGTCCACATCACAACATGTGTCGATCACTTCACTGTGCGTACCTGTTGGCGCATCACACCCCTGCACCGGGCAAGGGACACCCCTAGGGGTCGAGCGTGGGCTGCCTCCGCGGCCGTCCGCCCATACTGCGTCTACCAGAAGCACGGGCGTGGCGTGGGGTGGCGAAGTCTGGCGATTGCCGTCGCGCGTACTACTCTCCGCCTCCGCCGCGGGAGGATGGGGCACGGTCTTCGGTGGATAGGACGCCCGGGCCCGTCACCAGGTTCCCGGGTGGCTCCCCACCACCCCTGGCCTTAACCCAGTACGTACCCCACACGACCGCTGTGACGCTCCGTCGAGCAAGCCCAGTCGACCGCAAGAGGCCTCCCCCTGAGGCAGTTTCAAGCCAACTTCATATTTCGGCAAGAGGTCTGCGGCCTGTTCCCTTCAGGCTCACGGACACCAGGAATCCCAGCAGGACAATGCTGGACATCTCCTCACGAGTGCGTGTACATGTGGAGCACTGCCGGCGACGCAGAATGACATGGGGGTTTGCGATGCTTTTGCGCAGTACGCACCGGCCGGAAAGCCGGACGCCATGAACGCCCCGCACCCTCCGAAAGTGGCCGGAATCGATTCAACGGTTCCCGCCCCCGCACACACTGTCGGGCCCGTCGCCGCCGACAGCTCCGGTGCACCGCCCGGCCCGCAGCACGCACCGAGCGCGGTGCTCCAGGACCGGCTGGCCGGATGGGTCTCCGACCTCACGACCCTCCACGAGCTCACCGAGCGCCTGAACCGGACGAGCACGCTCGACGAGGCCATGCGGGAACTGCTGCGCGCCGGAGCCGCCCTGGTGGGCGCCCGGCGCGGACTTGTCGTGCTGGAGCCCGCCGACGGCCTCGGCCCGGACACCACCGTCGGCCTCGGCCTCGCCCGCTCGGACCTCGGGCACATCGAGACGGTGCCGCGCAGCTCGCTGTCGTACGGCAGGATCCTCGACGGCCTGCCCGGCGCCGAGGACGGCATCGCGGAGCCCGACCTGTTCGCCGAGAAGGGGCTCGACCCCCGGCACCGCGAGGTCGCCGCCCGCCTCGGCTACGCCGCCAGCTACGCGCTCCCGCTGGCCGCCGAGTCCGCGCAGCGCCTGGGCGCCGCGGTGTGGCTGTACGACGAGCCGGCCGAGCCCGGCGAACGCCAGCGGCACCTGGTCGGCCTGTACGCCCGCTACGCCGCCGAGCACCTGGCCCGCCTGGTGGAGCTGCACCGCACCCGTACGGCCATGGCCACCATGAGCGAGGAGCTGCTGCCCTCCCGGCTGCCGCGCGTCCCCGGCGTGCAGCTCGCCGCCCGGCACCGCACCTCCCCGCGCGGCGGCGGCGACTGGTACGACGCCCTGCCGCTGCCGGACGCGGCGCTCGGTCTGGCCGTGGGCTCCGTCACCGGGTCGGGACCGAGCGCGGTCGCCGCGATGGGCCGGCTGCGCGCCTCCCTGCGGGCGTACGCGGTGATGGAGGGCGAGGACCCGGTCGCCGTCCTGTCCGACCTGGAACTGCTGCTGCGGCTCACCGAGCCGGCCCGGTCGGCCACCTCCCTGTTCGGCTACTGCGAACCGGCGCTGCGCAAGATCACCCTGGCCGGTGCCGGACACAGCCCCCCGCTGCTGATCGGGGAGCGCCGCACCGAGTTCGTGGAGACCTCGGTGTCGGCACCGCTCGGCATGCTCGCCTGCTGGGAGGCGCCGAGCGTGGAGATCCACGCCGAACCGGGAGAGACGGTTCTGCTGTACACCGACGGTCTGCTGCACCGCACCGGCGACCCCACGGACCGCGCCTTCGCCCGGCTGCACGCGGCGGCCGCCGGGGTACCGAGACCGCTGCGGCGCGACCCGGACGCCGTCGTCGATCACATCCTGCGGACGATGCTGCCGGAGGAGGCGGACGAGACGGACGGCACCGACCCGGGCGAGGACGTGGTGCTGCTGGCGGCGCGCTTCGAGTAGGCCGGTCCCGGCGGGCCTCCGGGCGGCGTGCCCGCCGTCCTCGGGCGCGACCGCCTGCGCGGCGACCGGCGTCACCGATCGGCACCGGTGACCCGTGACGTAAGAGGCGCTCACCTCCGGTGACCGTTTCGGCGCGACCGTACGATGGAGGGCGGTCCAGTGCCGTATCGAGGAGGATGACGTGGCCGACGAGCTCACCCCGGAGACCCCGGAAGAGACCGAAGAGCCCATCAAGCAGCGCAAGAACGGCCTGTACCCGGGCGTGTCCGACGAGCTGGCCGAGAACATGAAGACCGGCTGGGCCGACACGGAGCTGCACGACCTGGAGCCGATCCCGCAGGCGGCCGAGACCGCCGCCCGCCGCGCCCGGCTCTCCGCGCGCTTCCCCGGCGAGCGCCTGGTGATCCCCGCGGGCAACCTCAAGACGCGTTCGAACGACACGGACTACCCCTTCCGCGCCTCGGTCGAGTACGCGTACCTCACCGGCAACCAGACCGAGGACGGCGTCCTCGTCATGGAGCCCACCGCCGACGGCCACCGGTCGACGATCTACCTCCGGCCGCGCTCCAACCGGGAGAACGGCGAGTTCTGGCTGGACGGCCACGGCGAACTGTGGGTCGGCCGCCGCCACTCCCTCACCGAGGCGGAGAAGCTCTACGGCATCCCCGCGTCCGACGTGCGCGAGCTGCCCGACGCGCTGCGTGAGGCCACCGGCCCGGTCCGCGTGGTGCGCGGCCACGACGCCGGCATCGAGGCCGCGCTGACCGACAAGGTCACCGCCGAGCGCGACGAGGAGCTGCGGGTCTTCCTCTCCGAGATGCGGCTGGTGAAGGACGACTTCGAGATCGGCGAGCTGCAGAAGGCCGTCGACTCGACGGTGCGCGGCTTCGAGGACGTGGTGAAGGTCCTCGACAAGGCCCAGGCGACCAGCGAGCGCTACATCGAGGGCACCTTCTTCCTGCGCGCCCGCGTGGAGGGCAACGACGTCGGCTACGGCTCCATCTGCGCGGCCGGCCCGCACGCCACCACGCTGCACTGGGTGCGCAACGACGGCCCGGTCCGCGCCGGCGACCTGCTGCTGCTCGACGCGGGCGTCGAGACGCACACGTACTACACGGCCGACGTCACCCGCACCCTGCCGATCAGCGGCCGCTACACCGAGCTGCAGAAGAAGATCTACGACGCGGTGTACGACGCCCAGGAGGCCGGGATCGCGGCGGTGAAGCCGGGCGCCAAGTACCGGGACTTCCACGACGCGGCCCAGCGGGTGCTGGCCGAGCGGCTCGTGGAGTGGGGCCTGGTCGAGGGCCCCGTGGAGCGGGTGCTCGAGCTGGGGCTGCAGCGCCGCTGGACCCTGCACGGCACCGGCCACATGCTCGGCATGGACGTCCACGACTGCGCCGCCGCACGGACCGAGACATATGTCGACGGCACGCTGGAGCCCGGCATGGTGCTCACCGTCGAGCCCGGTCTGTACTTCCAGGCGGACGACCTGACCGTGCCGGAGGAGTACCGGGGCATCGGCGTCCGCATCGAGGACGACATCCTGGTCACGGAGGACGGCAACCGGAACCTCTCCGCCGCCCTGCCCCGGCGCTCGGACGAGGTCGAGGCCTGGATGGCGTCTCTCCAGGGCTGACATCCCCCGACGCCGAAGAGGCCGGGTACCGCTGGGTACCCGGCCTCTTCCGCTCACGGCTTCCGGTCCGCCTGGAACCCAGGGGGCAAAGGCTCGCGGACCTCAGGCGGGAGGCGCCCGCGCAGGCCCGCCCGCCGGGCCGCACCGCCGTCACACCGCCATCAGGGGGGCGTCTTCCCGCCATTTGAGGATCTTGTCGAAGCTCAGCACCGCGCCGCCGCGGCCGGGCTGGGTGCCGAAGTGGACGTGGTCGGCGAGTTCCTGGATGAGGCAGAGGCCGCGGCCGTGCTCCGCGTCGGCGGGAGCCGGGCGGGCGGGGAGCCGGGAACGGGAGCCGGCCCCGGCGGAGAAGCCGGGGCCGGCGTCGGCGACCTCGATGCGGCACTTCTCGCCGTCCAGATAGGCGGTGACCCGGTAGGCCTCGGAGGAGGCACCGCGGGCGCCGTCGCCGCCGTGCTCGACGGCGTTGGCGCAGGCCTCGCTGAGGGCGACGGACAAGTCGTAGGAGACGTCGGGGTCGACGCCCGCGGTCTCCATCGTGCCGAGCAGCAGGCGCCGGGCGAGCGGCACGCTGGCAGCCTCACGCCGCAGTTGGAGTGACCACCAGATGCTCATGCTCCAGCCTCCAGGCCGCGCCTCGACATACCGTTACGTATTGCCCTGGGTGCTCACGTGTAAGCGTGAAGTTGACGTGATGCCGCCCATATGGCGGGTGTGCCGGGAAGCCGATCGGTGTATGTGGGGCGGTCGGCGGCCAAGGCGACCTTCCGGTCGAACCTCATCTTCGGGACCTGCCGTACGGCGCCCGGGGGCCCGGTGCGATGATGGGCCCGCCATGTCTGCCCCCCACCCGCGTACGACGCGCACCGGAGCAGGGCTCCGGATCATGCGGGCCGCGGTGTTCGCCGCGGTCTGTGTCGTGCTGGCCGGGGCAGGTCACACGATCACCTCCTGCACCGCCGTTCCGCTGTGGGCGCTGGGCGCCGGTTTCCTCGCGGCGCTGGCGGTCGCGGTGCCGCTGGCGGGGCGTCCCCGCTCGCTGCCGGGGACGGCGGCCATGCTGACGGTCGGTCAGACGGCGCTGCACACGCTGTTCGGGCTGGGGCAGCACGGGGCCGGTTCGCCGGCCGGGGCGCGGCTCTCCGACGCGGCACTGGTCGAACGGGCGGCGCGGCTGGCCTGCGGTCCCCACGAGGGGGCGATCAGTGCGGCACGGGCGCGGCAGATCCTGACCGACGCGCGGGTGCTCCCCGCGGGCGGCGACCCGCACGCCGGGCACGTCCTGACGGACTCGGTGTCCTCGGCCGGCGCCCCGGTGTCACTGCTGCCGTCCCTGCCGATGCTGCTGGTGCACGTCCTGGCGGCGCTCGCCACGGGCTGGCTGCTGCGGCACGGCGACCTCGCACTGCTGCGGCTCGCCGACCTGTCGGCCCACGGCGTCACCGAGGGCGCACTCATGCGGTCGCTGCGTGCCGCGATCGCCCTGGTGCGTGTGCTGCGCGCGGGGCTGCCCGGCGCGCCGGAAGCCGCGCCGAGGACACCGACGCCGCAGCTCACGCCGCCGCCGCCGCACACCACCGCACTCCACCACACGGTGATCCGGCGCGGCCCGCCCGCCGGCCGCACCGCACTCGCGCTCGCCGCCTGACACGGCGCCGCTCCCGGTTCCGCGGAGGGGACGCCACGGCCTCGTCGGGAACAGGACCGGGTTGCCCCGGACCGACCGGCCGAGAAGGGGTACGGCGCGGGCCTCCTCCGAGGAGGCCCGGCATGCACGGGTGCGTCCCCGCGTCTCCGCGTGCGCCCGGTCCGCCCCCGGCGGGGGTGCCGTCCGCGTACGCGTCACCGTCCGTGAAACCGAAGAGAACACGAAGAGAAGCGGAGTGCTTCTGCCATGAAGGCTTCCCGTATCGCCGCCGCCGCTGCCGTCGCCGGTGCCGCCGTGCTCGCCCTGTCCGCCCCCGCCGTCGCGCATGTGACGGTGCAGCCGGAGGGCGAGGCCGCGAAGGGCTCGTACGCGGTCGTCGACTTCAAGGTCCCCAATGAGCGGGACGACGCCTCGACCACCAAGCTCGAGGTGACCTTCCCCGCCGACCACCCGCTGGCGTCGGTGATGCCGCAGCCGGTGCCCGGCTGGAAGGCCGAGGTCACCAAGTCCAAGCTGGACAAGCCGCTCGAGCTGCACGGCAAGAAGATCGACGAGGTGGTCAGCAAGGTCACCTGGACCGCCGACGGCAAGGGCATCGAGCCCGGCTTCTTCCAGAAGTTCCCGGTGTCCATCGGCACACTGCCCGAGGACGCCGACGAGCTCGCCTTCAAGGCCCTGCAGACGTACTCCGACAAGGAGGTCGTCCGCTGGATCGAGGTGCCGCAGAAGGGCCAGGAGGAGCCGGACAACCCGGCGCCGGTCCTCGCCCTGTCCGAGGCCCCCGAGGACGGCCGGCACGGCGCCTCCGACGGCAAGGCGGAGGACGGGACCGAGAACGCCGCCGCCGGGACCGGCGCCGCGGACTCCGAGGAGTCCGGCGGCGGCACCGACACCACCGCCCGGGTCCTGGGCGTCGTCGGCATCGTGGTCGGTGCCGCGGGCGTCGCCTACGGCGTGCTGGCCGGCCGCCGGCGCTCCACGACCTGACCCGCACCCTTTTCCACGGCGTGCACCGGGACCGGCCACGGCCCCGTGTCCTCCCGGTGCACGCCGGATCACTCACCTCCGGGGACACCTCACATGCGCAACAAGACCCTGACGGCGGCGGCCCTGCTCGCCGCCACCCTGACCCTCACCGCCTGCGGCACCGACGACGGGGACAGCGGCGACGCCCCCGTCACCGTGGTCTCCGAGGAGGCCGGTCAGAAGAAGGCGGCCACCGTTCTCGACAAGCCCTTCGAGAAGCCGGACCTGGTCCTCACCGACACCGACGGCAAGCCCTACGACTTCCGCGAGGAGACGGCGGGCAAGCCCACGCTGATCTACTTCGGCTACACCCACTGCCCCGACGTGTGCCCGCTGACGATGAACAACATCGCGGTGGCCAAGAAGCAGCTGCCCAAGGAGCAGCAGGACAAGCTGCAGATCGTCTTCGTCACCACCGACCCGAAGCGGGACACCCCGAAGGAACTCGGCAAGTGGCTCAAGGGCATCGACCCCCAGGTCACCGGCCTCACCGGTGACTTCGACACCATCCAGGCCGGCGCCCGCACCCTCGGCATCTCCATCGACCCGCCGCGCAAGGACGACAACGGCAAGATCGTCTCGGACCACGGCACCCAGGTCGTCGCCTTCAACCCGAAGACCGACGCCGGCTACCTCTTCTACGGTGACGACGCCACCGTCCAGGACTACGCCAAGGACCTCCCGAAGATCATCAAGGGGGAGAACCCGTGAGGCGGCTCGCGGTCGCGGCCGGGGTCGTCGCGGGGGCGCTCACCCTGGCCGGCTGCGGCGGCTCGGACTCCGGGGCGGACGCGGCATCGGACAAGGCGGAGCTGTCCGTCACCGGTGCGTACATGCCGCAGCCGGTGTCGGACATGGCGGCCGGGTTCTTCACCATCACCAACAAGGGCGGCGCCGACGACCGGCTGACCTCGGTCAGCAGCGACATCGCCGGCCAGGTCACCGTGCACGAGACCGTCGACGGCTCGATGCAGGAGGTCGAGAGCCTCGAGATCCCGGCGCACGGCCGGCTGGTGCTGAAGAGCGGCGGCAACCACCTGATGTTCGAGGAGCTGAAGCGCAAGCCGAAGGAGGGCCAGAAGGTCACCGTCGAGCTGCGGTTCGCCCACTCCGACCCCGTCACGGTCGACATCCCGGTGAAGCCGGCCACCTACACCCCGAAGCACGGACACTGAGGGAGACCACCCCCGTGACCACCCAGACCATCGCCCCCCGCGTCCGGACCCTGCTCGTCCTGCTGCTGGCCGTCGCCGGCACGCTCCTGGCGGGTGCCGCGCCCGCCTCCGCGCACGCCGCGCTGACCGGCAGCGACCCCCGGCAGGGGGCGGTGGTCGACAAGGCGCCCGCCAAGGTCTCGCTCACCTTCTCCGAGCCGATCGCGGTCAGCGACGACGCCGTGCGCGTCCTCGACCCCAAGGGCGAGCGCGTCGACCGGGGCGAGGTGTCCAACCCGGAGGGCACCACCTACACGGTGCGCCTGCTCAGCGGGCTGCCCGACGGCACGTACACGGTGACCTACCAGGTGGTGTCGGCGGACAGCCACCCCGTCACGGGTGCCTTCACCTTCTCCATCGGCGCGCCCTCCGAGACCACCGTGTCGGCCTCCGCGCAGGCCTCGGACGAGGGCCCGGTCGGCTGGCTGTACGGCGCCGGACGGTATGTGTCCTACGCCGGGTTCGTGGTGCTCGTCGGTGCGGCCGCCTTCGTGCTGGCCTGCTGGCCGCACGGGTCCGGGGTGCGGGCGCTGCAACGGCTGGTGGTCGCCGGCTGGCTGGCGCTGACCTCGGCCACCCTGGCGCTGCTGCTCCTGCGCGGCTCCTACACCGGCTCGGGGAAGATCGGGGACGTCTTCGATCTTTCGCTGCTCGGTGAGGTGCTGCAGACCAAGACGGGCGCGGCGCTGGTGTCCCGGCTGCTGCTGCTCGCGGCGGCTGCGCTGTTCATCGCGGTGTTCTTCGGCGCGTACGACAAGCGGGACGACGAGGAGAAGCGGGATCTGGCCTTCGGTCTGGCGATCGGCGGCACGGTGGTGGCGACCGGTCTTGCGGCGACTTGGGCGCTGTCCGAGCACGCCTCCACCGGGCTCCAGCCGGGCATCGCCATGCCGGTCGACGTGATCCATCTGCTGGCCGTCGCCGCCTGGCTCGGCGGGCTCACCGCCCTGCTGGTGGCGCTTCACCGGGCACCGGCCGAGACCCCGGTCGGCCGGGACGCGGTCCGGCGGTTCTCCCGGCTGGCCTTCGGCAGTGTGCTCGTCCTGGCCGTCACCGGGATCTACCAGAGCTGGCGTCAGCTCGGCTCCTGGTCGGCGTTCACCGACACGCGGTACGGGCAGCTGCTGCTGGCGAAGATCGGCCTGGTGGCGGTGCTCGTCGGGATCGCCTATGTCTCGCGGACGTGGACGGCCCGGCTGGCGGAGACTCCCCAGCGGGAGGAGTCCAGGAAAACCAAGGAGGCCACCGAGGCCAGGAAGGCCGCGCAGCACGCGGGCGCCGTGGCGCAGGGGGGCGGCACGGGCAAGGGTGCGGCCGCGAGCGGCGCGGCCGAGGGCGGTGCCGCGGGAGCCGGTGCGGCTGGCAAGGGCACCTCCGGTGAGGCCGACGAGGGCAGCAGCGCTTCGGACGAGGCTGGTACGGGTGACGGCTCGGCGAGCGAGGCCGGTGACGGCACACCCTCCGCAGGCGACGCCGGGAAGAACGCCGCACCCGCCGGAAAGGCCGCCGACGCCACCGGCTCGGTGCGGGCCGCGCAGCTCGCCCGGCAGCGGGCCGCCGTGGAGGCGGCCCGGCGGAAGCGGCTGCGGGACGCCGACCCCAATCGCTCCGGTCTGCGCCGTTCCGTGCTCGCGGAGGCAGGCGTCGCCGTCGTACTGCTCGCCGTGACGACCGTGCTGACGCAGACGGAGCCGGGGCGCACCGTACAGGAGGCCGCCGCGGCCACCTCGTCCTCCTCTTCCTCTTCGTCGTCCGCCGCCTCCGGGCAGGGATCCGGCGCGGTCACCCTGAACATGCCGTTCGACACCGGCGGCAAGGACGGCAAGGGCGTGGTGACCATCGACCTGGACCCGGCGCAGGTGGGCAGCAACGCCGTGCATGTCTATGTGGAGGGCCCCGACGGCAAGCCCTACGACATCCCCGAGGTCAAGATCGCCTTCACCCTGGAGGCCAAGGACATCGGGCCGCTGCCGGTCGCGCCCGATCACCTCTCCACCGGACACTGGTCCGCGAGCGGGGTGCAGATCCCCATGGCCGGTGACTGGAAGATCGAGGCGACCGTGCGGACCTCCGACATCGACCAGGTGACCGTCTCCAAGAACACTCAGATCGGCTGAACCACCATGGCTGACCAGTCCACTTCCCAGACGGCTCCGGACGCCCCCGAGGAGGGCGCCGCCACGCGGGCCGCGGGTCAGGGGATCTCGCGGCGACGGCTGCTCGGCACCGCCGGGGCGACGGGCCTTGTGTTCGGCGCGGCGGGCGGCGCCGTGGGATACGCCTCGGCTCCGGCCGATGCGTCGACCCCGCTGTCGTCGGTGGGCGAGCGGCGGGTGCCGTTTCACGTGAAACACCAGCCCGGTATCACCGAGGGACTCCAGGCCCGGGGCCATCTGATCGCCTTCGATCTGGCGCCGGGCGCCGGCCGCAAGGAGGCCGCCGCGCTGATGCGCCGCTGGTCGGACACGGCCCGGCGCCTGATGGCCGGGGAGCCGGCCGCGCACGGCGACACCGATGTGGCCCGTGACGCCGGCCCCTCCGGACTGACCCTGACCTTCGGTTTCGGGCACAGCTTCTTCGCCCGTACCGGGCTGGAGAAACAGCGCCCGGTGGCCCTGGACCCGCTGCCGGAGTTCTCCTCCGACCGCCTCGACAAGACGCGCAGCAACGGCGACCTGTGGGTGCAGATCGGCTCCGACGACGCACTGGTCGCCTTCCATGCGCTGCGCGCGATCCAGCGGGACGCAGGCTCGGCCGCCCGGGTGCGCTGGCAGATGAACGGTTTCAACCGCACGCCGGGGGCCACCGCCCGCCCCATGACCGCCCGCAATCTGATGGGCCAGATCGACGGCACCCGTAACCCCAAGCCGTCCGACCCGGACTTCGAGCAGCGGATCTTTGTCCCGGAGAACGGCGAGCCGGCGTGGATGGCGAACGGCTCCTACGCGGTGGTGCGCCGGATCCGGATGCTGCTCGACGACTGGGAGCAGCTGTCGCTGAAGGAGCAGGAGAACGTCATCGGGCGCCGCAAGTCCGACGGCGCCCCGCTCTCCGGAGGCACCGAGACCTCGGAGATGGACCTGGAGAAGACGGACGCCGAGGGCAATCTCGTCGTCCCCTACAACGCGCACGCCCGGATCACCCGGCCCGACCAGAACGGCGGGGCGGCGATGCTGCGGCGCCCGTTCTCGTACCACGACGGGATCGACGCGGACGGCGTGCCGGACGCGGGGCTGCTGTTCATCTGCTGGCAGGCCGATCCGCTGCGCGGGTTCGTGCCGGTGCAGCGCAAACTGGACCGCGGGGACGCGCTGTCGCGGTACATCCGGCATGAGGCGAGCGGGCTGTTCGCGGTGCCGGGCGGTGCGGCGGAGGGAGAGTACGTGGGGCAGCGCCTGCTGGAGGGGTGAAGCCGCCGGACGTCACCCGGAGAGGTCATGCCGGGCCGGCGGAGGCGCGGGCCCATTAGGGTGAGGTCATGCCCGCGAGCTATGCCTATCTCGGCCCCGAAGGCACCTTCACCGAGGTCGCCCTGCGCACGCTTCCCGAGGCCGCCACCCGGGAGCTGGTCCCGTACGTCTCCGTGCAGTCCGCGCTGGACGCGGTGCGCGCCGGTGAGGCGGAGGCGGCCTTCGTGCCGATCGAGAACTCCGTCGAGGGCGGCATCACCACCACGCTGGACGAGCTGGTCGCCGGCGCCCCGCTGATGATCTACCGCGAGGTGCTGCTGTCGATCGCCTTCGCGCTGCTCGTGCGGCCCGGCACCAAGCTGTCGGACATCAAGACGGTGACGGCCCACCCGGCCGCCCAGCCGCAGGTCCGCAACTGGCTCAAGGCCAATCTCCCGGACGCCGTCTGGGAGTCCGCCGCCTCCAACGCGGACGGTGCCCGGCTGGTGCAGGAGGGCCGTTACGACGCGGCTTTCGCCGGTGAGTTCGCCGCCTCCCGCTACGGCCTGGAGGCGCTGGAGACCGACATCCACGACGCGGAGAACGCGCAGACCCGCTTCGTGCTGGTCGGCAGGCCGGCCCGGCCCGCCGCGCCGACCGGCGCCGACAAGACCTCCGTGGTGCTGTGGCAGCGCGACGATCATCCCGGTGGCCTGCGTGATCTGCTGGGCGAGTTCGCCACCCGCGGTATCAACCTGATGCTGCTGCAGTCCCGGCCGACCGGTGCGGGCATCGGCAACTACTGCTTCTGCATCGACGCCGAGGGCCACATCTCGGACCGCAGGGTGGCCGAGGCGCTGATGGGGCTGAAGCGGATCTGCCTGCAGGTGCGTTTCCTCGGCTCGTACCCGCGGGCGGACGTGGGCCCCGAGGAGGTGCGGCCGCTGCTGCCCGGGACCTCGGACGAGGAGTTCGCCGCGGCGGCCGACTGGGTGGCGCGGTGCCAGGACGGCAGGTTCTGACCCGCTGATCCCGACCGGGGCACCGCGGGGTGCGGAACGGGACCGGCCAGGTGCGGGTACGGGCGTCGTACGGCGGCCCCGGGGCCGTCTCGTGGCGGCCGTCCGAGCGGTGCTACCTGCCGATTTTCGGTTGTCCACAGGAGTTATCCACAGGTCCGCTTCTCGACCTGGGGACAAGTCGACACCCACTGCACCTTCGGTCGACAAATCGCCCTTTGAGGCATGATCGCGTTCACTGTGCCGCCCATCACCCTTCGTCCACCCTTTTCCTTTGGTCAACCCTTTGGAGCGACTCCTTTCCACTCGAAAGTGGGGGTAAAGGGTCTTTGTCCAGGGAATCCTCGAGTTCGATCAAGTGATTCGGAGTGATCAATTCCAACGTCCACAGTTTTCCCCCACACCCTGTGGATAACTTTTTGGATCACACTCGGACCTGTGGACAACCGGCCGCCCAGGGCCTCACGGCCAGGGAATTCCGGTCAACCCGCATACTCGCACCTACCCGTTCCGGGCTGCGCCGCCATTCCCTTGACCTCGAGGAACACAGCACGCATTTCGCTCATAACAGGACGTAATTGGCGCCACGGCAATAGTGAGTCGAGAGCCGTCCGTCCGCACCGGTAGCCTTGAGCCGTGATTGACCTTCGCCTGCTTCGTGAGGACCCCGACCGTGTGCGCGCTTCCCAGCGCGCCCGTGGAGAGGACGTCGCGCTCGTCGACGCCCTCCTGTCTGCCGACGAGCGGCGCAGGTCGTCCGGCGTCCGCTTCGACGAGCTGCGCGCCGAGCAGAAGGCGCTCGGCAAGCTCATCCCCAAGGCGACCGGCGACGAGAAGGCGGAGCTGCTGAGGAAGGCGGAGCAGCTCAAGGCCGACGTCAAGGCGGCCGACGCCGACCGTGACGCCGCGGCCGCCGAGACGCAGGAGCTGCTGCTCAAGCTGAGCAACATCGTCCACCCCGACGTGCCCGTCGGCGGCGAGGACGACTTCGTCACCCTGGAGACGCACGGCACCATCCGTGACTTCGCCGCCGAGGGCTTCGAGCCCAAGGACCACCTGGAGCTCGGCCAGATCCTCGGCGCCATCGACGTCGAGCGCGGCGCCAAGGTCTCCGGGTCCCGCTTCTACTTCCTCACCGGCGTGGGCGCCCTGCTGGAGCTGGCGCTGGTGAACGCGGCCATCGCGCAGGCCACCGCGGCCGGCTTCACGCCGATGCTGACCCCGGCGCTGGTCCGCCCCCAGTCGATGGCCGGCACCGGCTTCCTCGGCCAGGCGGCGCAGGACGTCTACCACCTCGACAAGGACGACCTCTACCTGGTCGGCACCTCCGAGGTACCGCTCGCCGCGTACCACATGGACGAGATCATCGACGCCGACCGGCTGCCGCTGCGCTACGCCGGCTTCTCCCCGTGTTTCCGCCGCGAGGCCGGCTCGCACGGCAAGGACACCCGCGGCATCTTCCGGGTGCACCAGTTCGACAAGGTCGAGATGTTCTCCTTCGTCGCCCCCGAGGACTCGCAGGAGGAGCACCGGCGGCTGCTGGAGTGGGAGAAGCAGTGGCTGACCTCGCTGGAGCTGCCGTTCCGCGTGATCGACGTCGCCTCGGGCGACCTGGGCTCCTCGGCCGCCCGCAAGTACGACTGCGAGGCGTGGATCCCGACCCAGGGCAAGTACCGCGAGCTGACCTCCACCTCCGACTGCACCGAGTTCCAGTCGCGGCGCCTGCAGATCCGCGTGCGCGACGGCAAGACCGTGCGGCCGCTGGCCACGCTCAACGGCACCCTGTGCGCCGTGCCGCGCACCATCGTGGCGATCCTGGAGAACCACCAGCAGCCCGACGGCTCCGTGCGGGTGCCGGAGGTGCTCCGGCCCTACCTGGGCGGGCGGGAGCTGCTGGAACCGGTCGCCAAGTGAGCGGCTCCTCCTCACCGTTCCCGTACCGGCTGGTCGCCACCGACCTCGACGGCACGCTGCTCGGCTCCGACGGATCGGTCACCCGGCGCACCCGTGACGCGCTCGCCGCGGCAGCGGCGGCGGGCGCGGCGCACATCGTCGTCACCGGCCGGGCGGTGCCCTGGACCCGCCCCGTCCTCGACGACCTCGGCTACCAGGGCCTCGCCGTCTGCGGTCAGGGCGCCCAGGTCTACGACGCCGGGGCCGGGCGCCTGCTGACCTCGGTCACCCTGGACCGGCAGCTCGCCGGAGTGGCCCTGGCCAAGATCGAGGCGGAGGTCGGACCGCTGCATCTGGCGGCGAGCCGGGACGGGCTGGACGGTGAGGTGCTGGTCGGGCCCGGCTACGAGGTGGTGGGCGGGCTGCCCGCCACCCCGTTCACGGACGCCTCGGACCTGTGGTCGGCCCCGCTGAACAAGCTCTACATCCAGCACCCGACGCTGAGCGACGACGAGCTGGCCGAGACGGCCGAACGGACCGCGGGCGGTTTCGTCACCGTGACGCTGGCGGGCGAGGGCATCGTGGAGCTGCTGCCGCTCGGCCTGTCCAAGGCCACGGGGCTGTCGCTGGCGGCGCGCCGGCTCGGGGTGAAGGCCCCGGAGACCATCGCCTTCGGGGACATGCCGAACGACATCCCCATGTTCGCCTGGGCCGGACACGGTGTGGCGATGGCCAACGCGCATGCGGAGCTGCGGGCGGTGGCCGACCAGGTGACCTCGTCCAACGACGAGGACGGTGTGGCCGTCGTGCTCGAGCAGCTGCTGAACTGAACCGGGCCCCGGCTCGGTGACGAGCCTCGGCCCGGCGATCGGCGGAGGATGCACGGATCGAACGTGCGCGGGCCGTTCAGCCCGACCGTGGCCTGCCTCTGGTGGAGCGCAGTGCAGGGCCAGTGCCTTGCCACTCGGCCAATCCTCCGGGTGGGCGGCCCACGCGAGGTGCGACTCGCGTGCTCGAAGCGGCCGCCCCGGGCAGCTCCCGTGGGGTGCGGTCTCGACGGAGCAGTAGGGATTACTCCGGAGTCCGCCGCGGGCTGCCCTGACGGGAGCAGGACGTACTGCCGTGCATGGACATCGTCCCGCTCCTCTCCCGGTGCAGGGGCGCCGGATCGTCACCGGCGCCGGACAGCACCACTGTGCCCGGCCGGCCCTGCCGGACGCCACCGAATAAATCCGCGGAAACCGCGCCGCACAGGGCCGCGCAGGACCGCGGGCCCGCACGGCAGCGCCGGGGCACCACGGTGCCACAGCGCCGGGGCGCCACCCGTGATCGGCGGCGCCCCGGCGCGTACGGGCGCGATGCTGACGCGGCACCGACCCGGTGCCGGCGGGGCCCGGCGCGGGTCACTCCTCCCCGGGCCCCGCGGGTCAGCGGGTCACTCCTCCCCGGCGAGGGTCAGCGTGCGCAGCTTCTGGCCTGCGCACCAGGTGGCCAGCACGGTCACCGCGGCAAGCAGCACCGTCGCCGTGGTCAGGCCCACGTCGGAGGTGATCAGATCGCCTCCGGCGACCTTCTGCGCCACGGCCAGCGACCACTGCTGGACGCTCAGCGTGCGGGCGCCGGGCACCAGGGAACCGAACAGCGCCTCCCACACCAGCGCGTACACCAGACCGAACACCACCGCGTGCCGGGAGACCGTGCCGAGCAGCAGGAACAGCGCCGCGTAGGCGATGGAGGCGACCAGCGCCGCCACGGTGTAGGCGACCGCGATCTGCTGCCCGTTGCCGTTGAGGACGAAGCCCGCGATCAGCGTGGGCACCGCCGAGAAGACCATGGTCACGGCGATGGCGACGATCAGCTTGGTGAAGATGATCGTGGGCCGCTTGACCGGCTTGGAGAGCAGATACACCACCGAGCCGTCGTCGATCTCCGGGCCGATCGCACCGGTACCGGCGATCACGCCGATGATCGGCACCATGGTGGCGAGCGCAAGCCCGCCCAGCAGGTCGGCCGCGGTCTGGTCGTCGGCTCCGGCGAGGCCCCGCACCGCGAACGCGATCAGCAGGAGCAGCAGGGGCAGCGCGCCCAGGATGAGGGCCCGGCGGCGGCCGAGCAGGGCCCGGTAGGTGAGCCGGGCGACTGTGGGGTCGTACATCTTCGGCCTCCTACGCCGCGACGAGATACGAGAAGACGGACTCGAGCGACTCGTCCGACGGCGAGACGGTGAGCAGCCGGATGCCGTGGTCGCGGGCCACCCTCGGCAGCAGCGCCGTGAAGCGGCCGAAGTCCACCGCCTGGATGAGCAGCGCGCCCTCGGCCCGGTCGACCTCGATGCCGGAGGTGGACGGGTCGGCGATCAGCGCCGCGGCCAGGGCGCGGTCGTCGCTGGAGCGCACCAGGTAGCGGTGCGGGCGGTCGGTCATCAGACGGCGGATCTTGCGGAAGTCGCCGCTGGCCGCGTGCCGGCCCGCCACCACCACCTCGATGTGCCGGGCGAGCTGCTCGACCTCCTCGAGGATGTGGGAGGAGAACAGCACCGTGCGGCCCTCGTCGCCCATGCGCCGCAGCAGGTCCATCAGCTGCATGCGCTGGCGCGGGTCCATGCCGTTGAACGGCTCGTCGAGCAGCAGCAGCGACGGCTCGTGGACCAGCGCCGAGGCCATCTTCACGCGCTGGCGCATGCCCTTGGAGTACGTGGCGATCTTGCGGTCCTGGGCGTACTCCATCTCGACCGTGGCGAGCGCCTTCTGCGCCGCCTTGGCGCCCAGGCCGTGCAGCTCGGCGTTGGCGAGGACGAACTCACGGCCGGTGAGGAAGTCGTACATCGCCTCACGCTCGGGGACGATGCCGATGTGCTTGTAGATGGCCTCGTTGCGCCACACCTGCTGCCCGTCGAGGGTGACGGTGCCGGTGGAGGGGGCGAGGAAGCCCGCCATCATGTTGATGAGGGTGGACTTCCCGGCGCCGTTGGGGCCGAGCAGGCCGGTCACGCCGGGGCCGATGGTCATGGTGATGTCGTTGACGGCGACCACATTGCCGAACCAGCGGGAGACGTGGTCGATGGAGAGCGTTGTCACAGGCCCACCTTCTTGTAGCGGCGCACCAGGAGGCCGTAGCACGCGGCGATCAGACCGAGGGTGAACAGGACGTAGACGACTCCCTCGCCGGTGTCCGGGCCGACCCCGCCGGGGAAGGTGGACGTGGCTCCGAGGAAGGCGGTCTGCACCCCGTCGATGAGGGTGACCGGCGAGAACAGGCCGATCCAGGTGATGGAGCCGTCGCTGCCCTGGGCGTCCGCGATCGCCTGGAGCGTGGAGACCGCGCCGTAGGAGATGGTCAGGACCGCGATCACGGCCGCGATGCCGAAGCCGCGCCGCGGGGTGACGGCGGCGATGACCAGGCCGATGCCGGCGAGAAGCAGCGAGAGCAGTGCCACGGAGACGATTCCCTGAGCGAATCCCTTGGTCTGGTCGGTGAAGTCGAGCTTGGCGAGCAGCGCGCCCAGGTACAGCACCAGCAGGGGTGCGGCCGTGAGGGCGAACAGGGCCGAGGCCAGCGCGGCGAACTTGGCGAGCACGTAGTCGGCGGTCTCGATCGGCCGCGAGAAGTACAGCGGGACGGTCTTGAAGCGCAGGTCGCGGGAGACCGCCACCGGTGCCTGCGAGGCGACGTACAGGCTGATCACGGCCTGCATGATGATCGCGTACTCGGTGTAGTCGACGGGCAGGTCCTTGGCCTTGGTGGCCACGGCGACGGCCACCATGATCGCGGCCGGCACGCACATCACCACGAACAGCAGCATCGGCAGCACCTTGGACTTCACCGAGCGGCCGAGGCCGTAGGCGCCGCGCAGCGACTGCGAGTAGAGCGAGCGGCGGGCGTAGGCGCGGCCGAGCCGGGGTCCGTCGTAGGAGCGGTAGCCGATGTTGTGGATACGGGTGTCACCCGCGGCGGTGGCGGGTGTCCGCAGGGACTGCTCAGCTGCCATGGCCGACCGCCTCCTTCCGCTGCTCGTCGCTGCTGGTGAAGACCTCGGCGATGTGGTGCCGGCGCTGCTCCATGCGCACCAGGCCGAGGCCCAGGTCGGCGATCACGTCGCGGACCAGGTCGTAGGTCTCCTCGCCCTGCGCGGTGAGCAGCAGGATGTGTCCGGCGCCCGGGAGTCCGCTGCCGTCCTCGGCGCTCACCCCGCGCGCCTGGAGCGCCTCGCGCACCGCGCGGGTGCCGTCCGGGTGCTCGTCGGTGTCGGTGACCTCGATCGCCAGGGTGGTGGTGGTCTGGGTGAAGTCGGTGGTGGAGCTGGACCGCAGCAGCTTGCCGCCGTCGATGACGACGACGTGGTCGCAGGTGCGCTCGAGCTCGCCCAGCAGGTGGGAGGTGACCAGGACCGAGATGCCGAAGTCGGTGTGGATGCGGCGGATCAGGCCGAGCATCTCGTCGCGGCCGACCGGGTCGAGGCCGTTGGTCGGCTCGTCCAGGAAGACCAGCTGCGGGTCGTGCACCAGGGCCTGAGCCAGCTTCACGCGCTGCTTCATGCCGGTGGAGTAGCCGCCGATGGGGCGGTAGCGCTCCTCGTACAGGCCGACATGGCGCAGCGTGTCCGCGGTGCGCTCGCGCGCGGCGGTGGGCGGCAGCCCCGACATGCGGGCCATGTGGACGACGAACTCGGTCGCCGACACGTCCGGCGGCAGGCAGTCGTGCTCCGGCATGTAGCCGACCCGCTCCCGGATGGCGGCGCCCTTGTCGGCGACGTCCAGTCCGAGCACTTCGGCACGGCCCTCGGTGGCGGGGGAGAGACCAAGAAGAATCTTGATCAGAGTGGACTTGCCGGCTCCATTGGCTCCGACGAGTCCGGTCACACCGGGCCCGATGTCCACGGAGAGCCGGTCAAGAGCGGTCACCCTCGGGTACCGCTTGCTCAGGCTTTCGGTCGCGATCACAGTCACGTCCTCGACGGTAGTGACCCGTACCACGCCGGTCGTCAGACCGGAGAGCCGTCTTGGGGTCCATCTGGAGTCGTACGTTCCCGTAGGGGAGTCGTACGTGCTTGTAGGGGGCGTGCTCGCGGGGGGTGCTTTGCGGGGCGTACTCACAGGGGGGTGTTCGCAGGGGCGCTGTTGACGTCTTGTCCAACAACTGCCAGATTCGCGGCAGCCCCGCCCGCCTGCGCAGACGCGTGCTGAGCGGGCCGGGGAGGGCGGAGACGGCCGAGTCGGCGGGGAGGGCGGAGATGGCGAAGGCAGCGGAGAGCGGCCTGGCCGGCGCGCGGGAGCGACGGGTGCGGACGGGCGGGGTCGAGCTGTGCGTGGCCGAGCTGGGCGAGCCCGGCCGGCCGGTGGTCGTGCTGGTGCACGGCTACCCCGACAGCAAGGAGGTGTGGTCCGAGCTGGCGCCACGCCTCGCCGAACGCTTCCACGTGGTGGCGTACGACGTCAGGGGCCACGGCCGGTCCACGGCACCGCGTCCGCTGCGCGGAGGGTTCACCCTGGAGAAGCTCACCGACGACTTCCTGGCCGTCGCCGACGCGGTCAGCCCTGACCGGCCGGTGCATCTGGTGGGGCACGACTGGGGTTCGGTGCAGGGCTGGGAGTTCACCACCGTGCCGCGCGCCAAGGGCCGGATCGCCTCCTTCACCTCCATGTCGGGGCCGTCCCTCGACCACTTCGGCCACTGGATCGACCGCCGCCTGAGGCGCCCCACCCCGCGCCGGGTCGGTCAGCTGCTCGGCCAGGGCGCCAAGTCCTGGTACGTGTACGCGCTGCACACCCCGGTGCTGCCCGAACTGGCCTGGCGCGGCCCGCTGGGCAGGGCCTGGCCGCGCGTCCTGGCGCGGATGGAGAGGGCGCCCGGCGGTGGCTACCCGACCTCGTCGCTGCCCTCGGACGCGGCCCACGGGGCATGGCTGTACCGGGACAACGTCCGCGCCCGGCTGCGCAGGCCGCGCCCCGACGCGTATGCGCACGCACCGGTGCAGCTGATCACGCCGCTGGACGACCCGTTCCTGTCCGAGCGGCTCCACGACGGCCTGGAGCAGTGGGTGCCGCAGCTGACCCGGCGGACGCTGCCCGCCCGGCACTGGATACCGCGCACCCGCCCCGACCAACTGGCGGTGTGGATCACCGACTTCGTCACCTCGGTGGAGGCCGGCCGGACCCGGGTGGCGGCGCCGGGCCGGTACGCCGACCGCTTCGGCGGGCAGCTGGTGCTGGTCACCGGGGCCGGAAGCGGCATCGGGCGGGCGACGGCGCTGGCGTTCGCGCGGGCGGGCGCACGGGTGGTGGCCGTCGACCGCGACCCGGACTCCGCCGCCCGCACCGCCGCGGACGCCCGCCGGGCCGGTGCCCCTCAGGCCTGGGCGGAGCAGGCGGACGTGTCCGACGAGCAGGCCATGGAGAAGCTCGCGGACCGGGTCACCACGGAGTACGGAGTGGTGGACATCCTGGTCAACAACGCCGGCATCGGACTCGGCGGCCCCTTCCTCGACACCACCCCGGAGGACTGGAAGCAGGTCCTCGACGTCAATCTGTGGGGGGTGATCCACGGCTGCCGGCTGTTCGGCCGGCGGATGGCGGAGCGCGGGCAGGGCGGCCACATCGTCAATGTCGCCTCGGCCGCCGCCTTCCTGCCGACCCGTGCCCTGCCCGCCTACGGCACCTCCAAGGCGGGGGTGCTGATGCTCAGCGAGAGCCTGCGCGCCGAGCTCGCCGGGCGGGGGATCGGCGTGACGGCGATCTGCCCCGGCTTCGTCAACACCGCCATCACCTCCACGGCGCGCTTCGCGGGCGCGGACGCCGAGGAGCAGCGGCGGCTGCGCGGGCGGGCGGCCCGCCTGTACGGGCTGCGCAACTACCCGCCGGAGAAGGTCGCGGACGCGGTCCTGCGGGCGGTGGTGCGCAATCAGGCGGTGGTGCCGGTGACCGCCGAGGCACGAGTGGCGCATGCGCTGAAGCGATGGGCGCCGGGGGTGCTGCGCCGGCTGGCGCGGGTGAGGCCTCCGGTGTGAGTGATGCCCCCGGAGGGTGCTTCGTCGCCGAGGCTGTCCACAGCTGGCCCCAAACCGCCTGTGGATAAACCGAGTTGACTGTGGATCAAACCTCAGGAGGCGAAATCGATCGCGTGATGTACGTCTCTCCCGGCAAGCTGAGGGCATGGACGAGAGACGCACCGTGCGGGTGTCCAAGTACATCGCCAGACACCTGCGCCACCAGCCGGAACGGATCGGACTCGTGCCCGACGAGGGCGGCTGGGTGGAGATCGACGCGCTGATCGCCGCGGCGGCCGCCCATGGCTTCCGGTTCACCCGGGAGGAGCTGGACCATGTGGTCGCCGTCAACGACAAGCGGCGCTTCACCGTCGAGGGCAACCGCATCCGGGCCAACCAGGGCCACAGCATCGAGGTGGACCTCGGGCTGCCGCCGGCCATTCCTCCGGAGCTCCTGTACCACGGCACGGTGGCCCGCCATCTGGCGGCGATCCGGGCGGAGGGCCTGCGCCCCATGACCCGGCACGACGTGCATCTGTCCGCCGATATCGAGACCGCCACACGGGTGGGGGCCCGCAAGGGCCGCCCGGTGGTGCTCACCGTGGAGGCGGGCGCCATGCACCGGGACGGCCATGTCTTCCGGGTGAGCGCGAACGGCGTATGGCTGACCCAGGCGGTTCCGCCCCGTTATCTGCGATGTCCTCAAGACTTTGCGGCATGATCAGTGGTATGGACCACTTGCCGACCACCGAGGCCGCGGTGACCGTGCTGAAAGAGCTCGCGGAGACCTATGAACGCGAGATCCGGGTCAGCCATGACATCGGCGCCGACCAGACCTCGCGCCGCACGGCCGCCGGCTTCGGCGTCGTCACCGACCCGGACGGCTCGCTCCCCCACGAGGCTTTCGTCGAGTTCGGCGGTCTGCCCCGGGTGAGCGTGCGGCTGTTTCCGGAGGACGACGCGCTGATCGACGTCGAGGGCGTGGAGTGCCCGGACATCCCCCGCGACGACGTGCCCGCCTTCCTCCGGTCCCTCTTCGACGGCCTGGCCTACGTCAAGGCCCGCCGTTTCCTCCCCGGCTACTTCTTGATCGTGCCGCTGCCCGGCGACCGGACGCACAAGGAGTACGTCCCGATGATCTCCCTGACGCCCTGGCTCAGCGGCCGGGTGCGGTGACGGTCCGTCCGCGGCGTCACGGACGTCGGGTGCAGCGTCACGGACGTCGGGTGCAGCGTCACAATGTCCGGGCGCGGCGCCACGGGGACCGGGAGCGGTGACCGCTCACCCGTGACGCCACGGACCGTGACCGTTTCACGTGAAACAGGTGGCGGCACATAGGCTCGAGGCATGAGTCTGCGCCTGAGCACCGTGATCCTCCCCTACCGCCGCTGGCACGAGGGCAGCCGCGCGAGCTGGGAACGGGCCGAGGAGCTCGGCTTCCACACCGGATACACCTACGACCATCTGTCCTGGCGCAGTTTCCGGGACGGCCCCTGGTTCGGTGCCGTCCCCACCCTGACCGCCGCGACGTGCGTGACCGAGCGGATGCGGCTCGGCACCCTGGTGACCTCCCCCAACTTCCGGCACCCGGTCACCCTCGCCAAGGAGCTCATCTCCCTCGACGACATCTCCGGCGGACGCATCACCCTCGGCATAGGAGCGGGCGGCACCGGCTTCGACGCCACCGCGCTCGGACAGGAGCCGTGGACGCCGCGCGAGCGGGCCGACCGCTTCGCCGAGTTCATCGGCATGCTCGACCGGCTGCTCACCGAGGACTCGGTGTCGTACGAGGGCGACCACTACGCGGCACACGAGGCCCGCAACATCCCCGGTTGTGTGCAGCAGCCCCGGCTGCCGTTCGCGGTGGCCGCGACCGGACCGCGCGGCATGCGGCTCGCGGCACGCTACGGGCAGGCCTGGGTGACCACGGGCGACCCGAAGCTGTTCGAGAACGGCACCCCCGAGCAGTCGGTCCAGGCCCTGCGCAGGCAGACGGAGCGGCTGGCCGACGCCTGCGCGGAGATCGGGCGGGACGTCGCCGCGCTCGACAAGATCCTGCTCACCGGGTTCACCCCGGACCGGAACCGTCCGCTGGAGTCGCTGGACGCCTTCGTGGACTTCGCGGGCCGGCACGCCGAGCTGGGCTTCACCGAGATCGTGCTCCACTGGCCCATTCCGGACTCGGACTTCGCCGTGGACGAGAAGGTCTTCGAGCGCATCGCGACCGAGGCGGCGGCGCAGCTTCCGTGAGCAGCCTTGGGGTGACGGGAGTAACCACTCAGATGTGCGGAGATCCGCACGGCCGTGCGGGCATATGCGGGACAATGGCCGGGTGACCTCAGCGACCCGACAGCCCGTGACCCCGGTTTTCGCCACTCCACCGCGGCTCATCGCCACCGACCTCGACGGCACGCTGCTGCGCGACGACAAGTCGGTGTCCCCGCGCACCGTGGCCGCGCTGGCCGCCGCCGAGCAGGCAGGCATCGAGGTCTTCTTCGTCACCGGCCGCCCCGCCCGCTGGATGGACGTCGTCAGTGACCACGTCCACGGCCACGGCCTCGCCATCTGCGGCAACGGCGCCGCCGTCGTCGACCTGCACGGCGGCCCCGGCGAGCACCGCTTCGTCAAGGTGCGGGAGCTGGCCCGGGAGAACGCGCTGGACGCCGTACGGCTGCTGCGCGACGCCGCCCCCGGGACGCTCTACGCCGTGGAGCAGACCTACGGCTTCTACCAGGAGCCCGACTACCCGAAGCTGCACATGGAGATCCCGGACGCCCTCGCCCCGGCCGAGGAGCTGCTGGCGCCGGACTCCGTCGCCGCCGGTGAGCCGGTGCTCAAGATCCTGGCCTACCACCCCGAGCTGGATCCCGACGCCTTCCTCACCCTGGCCCGCCTCGCGATCGGCGACCGCGCCACCGTCACCCGCTCCAGCCCCAGCGCCCTGCTGGAGATCAGCGGACCGGGCGTGTCCAAGGCCAGCACCCTCGCCCTGTGCTGCGCCGAGCGGGGCATCTCGCACGAGGAGGTCGTCGCCTTCGGGGACATGCCCAACGACGTGGAGATGCTGACCTGGGCGGGCCGCTCCTACGCGATGGGCAACGCCCACCCGGACGCCCTGGCCGCCGCCTCGGGCCGCACGGTCGCCAACAACGACGACGGCGTGGCCGTGGTGATCGAGCAGCTGCTGGCCGAGCACGGCTGACCGGCAGACCTGGCCGGGGCGGGCCCGGCTGATCAGGGGGCCGGGGCCGAGCAGGCCTGACTGGGCGGAGCCTGGGCCGGTCAGGAGCTGCTCAGAGCGACACCCCGCGCCGGGCCAGCCACGGCACCGGATTCACCGCCGAGCCCATCTCCGGGGTGACCCGCACCTCGAAGTGCAGATGCGGGCCGGTGGAGTTCCCGCTGGTCCCGGACTGGCCGATCCACTGCCCCGCTGTGACGTGGTCCCCCTGGTCGACGGCGACGGAGGCCAGGTGGGCGTACTGGGTGTAGTAGCCACCCGCGTGCTGGACCACGATCTCGATGCCGAAGGCGCCTCCGCAGGACACCCTCACCACCTTCCCCTGGCCCACCGCCCGCACCGGCGTGCCGATCGGCACCGCGAAGTCCTGCCCGGTGTGCCGGCTGGCCCACCGCGCCCCGCCGCTGCCGTAGGACGCCGACAGCTCGTAGGTCTCCACCGGTGCCACCCAGGGGTCGGTGAAGTTCGTCTCCGGCTGGTCGAGCCGCACCGCGCCCCGGCAGGAGCCGGCCGCCACCGAGGCGTCCGCCTGGCCCTGCAGCTGCCAGCGCGCCGTCTCCAGCTTCTGCTCGATGTCCCGCTTCAGATCGGCCAGCTGCCGGTTGCGCTTCTCCAGCTTCTTCCACGCCGCCGCGGCCTTCGCCTCGTCACGGGCGAGCCGGGCCTCGGCACGGGCGCCCTTCTCCAGCGCGTTGTCGAGCGCCAGATTCGCCTGCGAGAAGACCCGCTGACCGCGCATCAGCTCATCCGGGTCGTCGGCGAGGATCATGTGGGCGGTCAGCGGCAGCCCGCCGCCGTTGCGGTACTGGGACCGGGCGAGCCGCCCGAGGTCCTCGCGCAGCACGGAGATCTCGCGCCGCTCGCGGTCCAGCAGCTTCTCCAGCCGCTGGGCCTCCGACCGCTGCCTGGCCGCCTGACGCTGCCCGGCCTCGTAGCGGCGGGTCGCCGCCGCGGCCTCCGCGTACAGCTTGGCCACCTGGGCGCTGACGCTGGCGGGTGCCCCGTGGCCGGGGGCGCGGGCGCCGTCGCCGCCGTCACTGGGCCGTGCGGCGAGCACGGCCAGCGCGCACAGCAGCACGGTGGCGAGCAGCGGACGGCGACGGATGAGGCGCATGACAGCGATCCTTCACCCGGCCCCGCCGCAGGGGCCTGTTCTGGTCGTACGCCCGGGGGACCTCGTGCCCGGATGGACCAGTGATGCGGCCGTGTGATCGAACGATCGCCATCTTCCCGGCGCTTGAGGTGACGTCAGGCGAAGGCCCGGTGCCCAGGCCGGCCCGGAGGCTGCCGTCCGGTCAGGCCGGTACCACGGGCTGACGCGCGGTCATCAGCGCGTCGGCCTCGGCCTCCCTGCGCAGCATCTCCCGCAACGGCCCGTCCACCACGGCGAGTTCCTCGTACCGCCCGCGCTGCACCACCCGCCCCCGGTCCAGCACGATCACCTCGTCCACCGCGTCGAGACCGGCCAGGCGGTGCGTGATGAGCAGCGTGGTGCGGCCCTCGGTCGCGGCCAGGAGATCGGCGGTGAGCGCGTCCGCGGTGGGCAGGTCGAGATGCTCCGCCGGCTCGTCGAGCACCAGCACCGGGAAGTCCGCGAGCAGCGCCCGGGCCAGCGCCAGCCGCTGCCGCTGGCCGCCGGACAGCCGCGCCCCGTGCTCACCGACCAGGGTGTCGAGTCCGTCGGGCAGGGAGCCGGCCCAGTCCAGGAGCCGGGCCCGGGCGAGCGCGTCGCGCAGTTCGTCCTCCGTGGCGTCCCGCCTGGCCAGCAGCAGGTTCTCGCGCACGGAGCTGTCGAAGAGGTGCGCGTCCTGAGCGCACAGGCCCACCAGCCGCCGCACGTCGTCACCGTCCAGGGCCCGGGCGTCCACGCCGGCCAGTGTGTAGGAGCCGGCGCCGGGGTCCAGGAAGCGCAGCAGCACCTGGGCGAGGGTCGTCTTGCCGGAGCCGGACGGGCCGACCACCGCGATCCTGCGCCCGGGCGTCAGCGTCAGGTCCAGCCCGGTCAGCGCGTCCCGGTCCTGCCCGGGGTGCCGCGCGGACAGCCCCTTCAGCGTGAGCGGGAACGGCTCCGCGGGCGCCCGCCGGGGCGACTCCGGCTCCCGCACCGGCGCAGGAGCGTCCAGCACCTCGTGCACCCGCTCGGCGCTCCGGCGCACCCGCTGCCGGTGCTGCACGGCGAGCGGCATGCCGAGCACGGCCTCGAAGGCCGCCAGGGGAGTGAGCACCACGACGGCCAGCGCCACCCCGTCAAGGCGTCCGGCGGACACCGCCTGAACCCCGGCCAGCGCCGCCAGGGTGACGGTGAGTCCGGAGATCAGTGCCGTGAGCCCGTCGCCGAGGGCGGTCGCGGTCGCGGCGCGCGAGGCGATCCGGGTGAGGTCCTGATCGGCCCGCCGCGCCGCGGCGGCCCGCGCGGGCAGGGCTCCGGCGACGGTCAGCTCCGCGGTGCCGGTGAGCAGATCGGTCACCCGGGTCGCCAGGACGCCCCGCGCGGGTGCCAGCCTGCGGTCCGCCCGCCGGGCCACGGCCCCGCTGATCAGCGGCACTCCGGCGCCCGCGGCGAGCAGCCCGGCCGCGAGCACCGCCCCGGCCTGAGGCAGCAGCCAGGCGGTGACGCCGACGGACAGCGCGGAGACGACCACCGCCGCGCCGGCCGGCAGCAGCCACCGCAGCCAGTAGTCCTGCAGCGCGTCCACATCGGCGACCAGCCGGGAGAGCAGATCGCCGCGGCGCACCCGCCGCAGCCCGGCGGGCGCCAGCCGTTCCAGCCGCCGGTAGACCACCACCCTGGTGTCGGCCAGCATCCGCAACACCGCGTCGTGCGACACCAGCCGCTCGGCGTACCGGAACACCGCCCGGCCGATACCGAAGGCCCTGGTCGCGGTCACCGCCACCATGAGATGGAGCACGGGCGGCTGCTGCGAGGCCCGCGAGATGAGCCACCCGGACGTCCCCATCAGCCCCACGGCGCTGCCCAGGGCCAGGCTCCCCAGGAGCAGCGCGAGCGCCAGCCGACCCCGCCGGGCAGCGGACAGGGCACGGACCCGGGCGAGGACACCGCCCTGTCGGTCCGCAGCCACGGGCTCCCGCGCGAGCCCGCCCCCCGGTTCGGCCTCCGGTGCGCGGTCCGCCTGCCGTGGGCCGGCCGGGGCCGCTGCCGTCCCCTGCGCCGGTACGGGACCGGCAGCGGCCCCCGGCTCCGTCAGCCGCACCACGTGGTCGGCGAGGGTGAGCAGCGCGGGCCGGTGCACCACCAGCAGCACGGTGCGGCCC
>Ga0207873_1000702_pt1 | contig 35492 bp, 34 predicted proteins | sample BGWIniCompost_FD_187373 | JGI IMG/M metagenome (GOLD analysis project Ga0207873, IMG submission 187373) | Cellulose adapted compost microbial communities from Newby Island Compost Facility, Milpitas, CA, USA - BGW Initial Compost (SPAdes)... ... | reverse complement strand
CGGCCCCAGGAGGAAATGGAGCTCCCTCAGACCAGCGGCGGCCGCAAGGAAGGCGCCGCGACCGTCACCGCCGGGACTCGGTCTCGGCGCCTTCCTTGCGGCCGCCGCTGGTCTGAGGGAGCTCCATTTCCTCCTGGGGCCGGTCGGTCCGGACGGTCAGGTTGTTGATCACGCCTCGCACCCCCGGGGTCTCCCACGCATCGTCCCACGCGTAGCGAGCTTCCATGAAATCACGCACCTCGCCCGACAGCGTCACCACGCCGCGATCGACCTGAACATCGATCCGTTCCGGGTCGACCCACGTGTCCTGGAACAGGTTCTCCAGCACCGCTTCGCGGATCTCGTCGTCACTCATCTCCCGCTCCCACGCCGGGCGCATGTCGACGTCGTGACCGACGTCCGGCCACCGGTCCGGCGGTGTGCGACCCGAGCGCATGCCCGCACGGCTCGTGATCTCGATGTCGTAATCGGAACGACCCATCCTGCTTCGATCGATTTCGCGGCCGTACTCGGTGCCGTAGCGGCTTCCGTAGCCGCGCTCCACGCCCCGCTCGTACCCGCGCTCCGTGACGCGGCCGCGCCAGCCCCGACCCCCGAACTCTCCTTCATACCCCAGCGTCGACCTACGCCCATACCCGCCGACCGGGCGACGCCTGAATCGATATCCCCGGCGGCGCGGCATCTCCGCGCGACCGTACCCCGGCCGGCCCGTGCGCCGGTACTCGGTTGCGTAGCCAGTCCACTCCCGCTCCGGGCCGCCGAGCTCCCAATCGTAACCCGCACGCAAGGCGCGGCCGCGATACGCGGCCGCGCGACGACCGCGCCAACCCCGCGTCTCCCGATACGGCCAGCCGCGCCCGCCGAACTCGTAATCGTACTCGATCCACGGGCCGGAATGCTCGCGCTCGTAGCGCCCCGCGCCGTAGCCGGTGTCCTCGCCGTACCCGGCCTCTTCTCCGTAGCCGAACTCTTCGCCGTAGCCGTACTCGTCGCCGTACATGTATTCGACGCCGTACCCGCCTTCCGCGCCGTACCCGCGAATGCGCCCGTACTCCCAGTCGTACCCCGGCTCGTGCAACCGCCTGCGGCCGCCGCGACCCCAGGACCGGTATTCTCTCCCATACCACGCCATTGGCACTCCTCCTGGATGACCTCGTTCAGGACGGACGGCGGCGGTCCGGTCGCAACATCGGTGCCGAAAGGCGTCCCCGCCGCGCCCTCGCTCACCACCGCCACGGCGCGTTCGCTCACCACCGCCATGGAGCCGTGACGACTTCCTGCTCGCGCGCCGATCGCGTATCTTCGTGTCGAACTCTACCCACCCGGAGGCACCCGAATGGAGATGCCAAGGCGCAGGTCCATGCCGGACCGGATGATCGGGGCGGCTCTGCTCCGAACGGATGTCTACGAAGAGGTCGAGGCCGATCGTGATGCGACGAAGCAGGCCGCGCTCGTCGTCGGCCTCGTCGCCTTCGCGTCCGCCGCGATCACCGTACGCGGCGGCGTGGGTGCGGCCTTCGTCGCCGTCATCTCCGCCTACATAGGCTGGTTGCTCTGGTCGGGGATCACGTACCTGATCGGGGACAAGATCTTCGGCGGGACCGCGACCTGGGGCGAGCTCCTCCGGACCATCGGGTTCGCCCAGTCCCCCGGCGTGCTCTACATCCTGGCCGCGATCCCCCTCATCGGCTGGCTCTTCGCGCTGCCCGTCATGATCTGGGTCCTCGTGGCCGTGATCATCGCGATTCGCCAGGCACTGGATTTCGGGACGGGCCGCGCGATCCTCACCGCCGTCCTCGGCTTCATCCCGTACCTGATCCTGAGCGGGATCGTCCGTTGGCTGACCGGAATCGGGTGACGATGTCGAGCGAGGCGACCCGGGTAGCCCCCGTGGCGAATCGCGCCGTGCCCGGTGCGGTCCCCGAGACCCCTATGTGGGTGGAGGTGAACGGGAACCGAATCGCCGTGTGGAGCTGCTCTCCCGAGCACATCCTCGCCCTCGTGCTCGGCTGGCTCGTCGCGGAGGGCGCCCTCGCGCCCGGCGAGGACCTGCCCGGCATCGAGCTCGTGGACGACGCCGGCATCCGCGGCGCCCGGATCCGGATCGCGCCGGACATCGCGGCGCGGATGCTGGCGGAGCGGGACCACCGGCGCGAGCACGGCTGCGGCCTCGCCTATTTCGTCCGTTGCGCGCCCGAGACGATCGCCCGCGATCCGGTTGCCGGGGCGCCGCCGCAGGACGCGGACTTCCCCGCCCTGTTCCGCGAGCTCTACGCTTCCGGCGAGCAGTACCGTGAGACCGGCGGCGTCCACGCCGCGGCCCTCTCGGACGGCCGCTCCCTCCTTCACCGGGTCGAGGAAGTCGGCCGCCACAACGCCGTGGACAAGGTGATCGGCCTTTCGCTGCTGGAAGGTCGCGACCCCACAGGGCTCGGCCTCGTCACGACGGCCAGGATCAGCGGCGACATCGCGCTCAAAGCCGCGCGCGCCCGCCTCGGCTGGATCGCGAGCCGCTCCGTCCCTACCACGCTCGCCCTCGAGATCGCGAACGTGGCCGGGATCACCATCGTCGGACGTGCGGCCGGGAGGGAGCCGCATATTCATCGGCCCGAGGGGTCCGTACACGGAGGATCCGCGTCATGACTGCCCGGGCACCCGCCTCCTTCGGCGCGATCCTCGCCGGCGGCCAGAGTCGGCGCTACGGCGCACCCAAGGCCCTCGCCACGATCGGCGGCACGCCCATCGTCGAGCGCGTCCGCGCAGCACTCTCCGACGTCTGCCCCGATATCATACTGATCGCGAACGACCAGGAGCTCTACGCCGGCCTCGGACTACCCATGCGCCCGGATGTGCGCCCCGGCTGCGGCGTCCTCGGCGGGATCCTGACCGCGCTCTTCTGGGCCCGCGAGGAGGGACGCCCGGGCGCGCTCGCCGTCGCCTGCGACATGCCGTTCCTCTCGCCCGGCCTGCTGCGCCGCCTGCTCGAGCTCGCCGATGGCGCGGACGTAGTGGCGCCCGAGAGCGAAGGCAAGCGCGGCGTCGAACCGCTCTGCGCCTGGTACGGCGTGGGATGCATCCCGGCCATCGAAGCCGAACTCGATCGCGGCGAGCGCCACATCGTCGGCTTCTTCGACGACGTCCGCGTCCGGCGCCTCCCCCTCGACGAGGTCCGTGCGTTCGGCGACCCCGATGTGCTCTTCCTGAACGTCAACACGCCGGAAGAGCGGGACCGGGCCGAACAGATCGCCGCGGAGATGAGCGATGGGTGACTGGCACACCGGCCACGCCGATTGGCTCTCCATCCCCGAGGCGCTCGAGCGGATCCTGGCCGCGGTCCGACCCACCGCCGCCGAGCCGGTCCCCCTCGTCGACGCCTTCGGCCGCGTCCTCGCCGAACCGGCCCTGTCCCCGATCGACCATCCGCCCTGGGACAACAGCGGGATGGACGGGTTCGCCGTCCGGGCGGAGGACATTGCCGGAGCGACCATGGAGGCGCCGGCCCGTCTGACCGTCGTGGACGACATCCCGGCGGGCGGCTTCCCCTCCCGCCCCATCGGCCCGGGCGAAGCGGCGAAGATCATGACCGGCGCGCCCGTTCCCGAGGGCGCGGACAGCGTCGTCCGCGTCGAGCACACGGACGCGTGGGTCCCGGCCGACGGCGGGGAGGCTGGCGACGCCGCACCGGCGCCACGCGACGTCGCCTCCGAAGCGACCGGCGCCGTCGGCACCACGATCCGCATCTTCAGCGGCTCCGACGCCCGACGCAACATCCGCCGCCGCGGCGAAGACCTGCGGGCCAACGCCGTGGTCCTGGACTCCGGGCGCGTGCTCGGCCCCGGCGAGATCGGCATCCTCGCCGCCACCGGCCACGCGACCGTCCTGGTCCACCGCCGGCCCCGGATCGCGATCCTCGCCAACGGCGACGAGCTCGTCGACCTCGACCGCTTCGAGGAGGTCGTCGCGGGGCGCAAGATCGTCAACTCCAACACCTACGCACTCGCCGCGGCGGTAACCGCTGCCGGCGGCGAGCCGATCCCGCTGGGGATCGCGCCGGACGACCCGGAGGAGATCCGCGCGCGTCTCGTCCTCGGACGGGATGCCGACGCGGTCCTCACCACCGCCGGCGCGAGCGTCGGCCAGCACGACCTGGTCAAGGACGCGCTCCTCGAGCTCGGCTTCGAGCTCGATTTCTGGCGCGTGCGCATGCGCCCGGGTAGCCCCTTTTCCTTCGGCCGCCTCGGCGGCGTGCCGGTCTTCGGGATCGCGGGAAATCCGGTCTCCGTCCTCGTCACCTTCGAGGTCCTGGTCAGGCCCGCGATCCGGCGCATGCTCGGACGACGCGATGTACACGCCTGCACGATCCGCGTCCGCGCCGCGGAGCGTATCCCCGGCGCGGGGCGGCTCACGCATTTCCCGCGCGTCCGCCTCGAGCCCGATGGCGACGGCGGCTACACCGCTCGCCTCACCGGCTCTCAGGGTTCCGGGATCCTCTCCTCCGTCGCCGCGGCGGATGCGCTCCTCGTCGTCCCCGCCGGCGTCGAGGCGATCGAGCCGGGACAGGAAGCGGACGCGATCCCTCTCTTCCGAAACGACCCGGCCGCGCAGGATTTTGGATTTGTGGCCGACGCGTCGTAAATTGACGCGACGGTACCATCACGATTCGATGACGAAAACGGTGGAGCCAATGAGCGAGAACGGTGTGGTGAGTGGGAAGACCCGCGTCGGCGCAGCGGCCGGACGGCCGGTGGTCCCGGCGCAGTACCAGCCGGAGCTGCCGCTGGATCGGCTGATCCTGAACGAGGCGCCCGAGGAGGAGCACGTTCCGATGGACGTCGTCTTCGTGGGCGGCGGCCCGGCCGGCCTCGCCGGAGCCCTCGAGCTCGCGCGCCTCGTCCGCGAGGACAACGAGAAGGGTGGCGGCATCGGCGATATCGAGATCGCCGTTCTCGAAAAGGCCGAATCGCTCGGCGAACATTGCCTGTCGGGCGCGGTCGTCAACCCCGTCGCCTTCAAGGAGCTGTTCCCGGACCTGAAGATCGAGGACTTCCCCTTCCGGGGCCCGGTCAAGAACGAAAGGGTCTATGTTCTCACCGAGAGTCGGGCATTCCGCATCCCCACCCCGCCCACGATGCGCAACCACGGGAACTACATCGCCTCGATCTCCGAGATGGTGCGCTGGCTCGGCGAGAAGGCCGAGGAGGCGGGGATCAACGTGCTGACCGGATTCCCGGCGGCGTCGCTCCTGGTCGATGGCGACCGGGTCATCGGCGTGCGCACCGCGCCGTCGGGACTGGACCGCAACGGCCAGCCCACGGGGAACTACATGCCCCCGACCGACATCGTCGCCCGGGTGACGGCGCTGGCCGAGGGGACGCGCGGGCTCCTCTCCCAGGCCTACTTCACGTGGCAGGACGTTCCCCAGGAGAACCCGCAGATCTACGCGCTCGGCGTCAAGGAGATCTGGGAGACGAAGAAGCCCCTCGACGCGATCGTCCACACCCTCGGATGGCCGCTCCGCACCGACACCTTCGGCGGCAGTTTCATGTATCCCCTCGAGCCCAACCTCGTCGCGATCGGCCTCGTCGCCGGGCTCGACTACCGGAGCGTGGGCACCGACGTGCACGCGCTCCTGCAGCGCATGAAGCTGCACCCGCTCTTCCGGCAGTACCTCGAGGGCGGTGAGCTGGTCGAGTGGGGCGCCAAGACGATCCCCGAGGGCGGGTACTACTCCCTCCCGAAGCGCCGCAGCGGGAACGGCGTCGTGGTCCTCGGCGACTCCGCCGGCTTCGTCGAGGTCGCCTCGCTCAAGGGGATCCACTACGCGATGATGTCCGGGATCTACGCGGCGCGCGCGATCTTCCGCGCCCTCAAGGCCGGCGACACCTCGGCCGAGGCGCTCGCGGAGTACGACCGGCTCGTCAACGAGAGCTTCATCGTCAAGGACCTCTACGAGCGCCGCAACATGCGCCTCGCCTTCAAGGACGGCTTCTACGCGGGCGGCTTCAAGGCGAGCCTCATGACCGTCACCAGGGGCGCGTTCCCCGGCGCGAAGATCGAGGTGGAAGCGGACAACCGGGCGTCCCGCGTGGCAGGGCCGACCGACACGATCCCGAACGACGGCGGCCTCACCATCAGCAAGGTCGACGCGGTCTTCAAGTCGGGCAACAAGACCCGCGACGACATCCCGTCCCACCTGATCATCGGTCAGGACATCCCCGAGGAGATCGCCGAGCTGTACGTCCACATGTGCCCGGCGGGCGTCTACGAGCGCCAGGGCGACGTGCTGATCGTCAACGCGCCCAACTGCATCGACTGCAAGGCTACCGACATCCTGGGGCCCCGGTGGACGCCCCGGGAAGGCGGGAGCGGACCGCGGTATCGGCGCATGTAGCACGGCAGGACTTCGGCGCATGTAGCGGGGCTGGACTGCAGTACCCGCGCATGGAGCAGAGCGGCGCCCCGGTGCTTACGCACCGGGGCGCCGCGCACTACACCGCTCACTACACTGCCCACCACGCCACCACCACACCGCCGGCCGCGCCCACGCAACCCTACGCGGTCGCCCGATCAGTGCCCGGACCCGTGCGCCCCGTGCCCGGTGCCTCCGTTGTCAACGCTCCCGTGCTGAGCGCTCCCATGGTCACCGCCTCCATGTCCTCCGCTTCCATGACCCCCGCTCCCGTGATCATGGCCGCCTCCGTGGCCTGATTCGGACGACGTCGTCACCTGGACGTCCAACTGGTACTCCGGGTGGTTGGGGTCCGCAGCGGGCCACATCGCGCCGCGGGCCGGGATGAACGCTCCGCCGAGCGTGCCCATCGCTCCTTCCGGGATCATCTCGCCGGTCGGGTTGTCGTAGACCGCCGTGAGCCGGTAGACGTGATCGGGGTACAGCGGCACGCCGAGCGTCCAGAAGAACCGTTTGATCGGCATCCCGACCACCTCCCCCGCGTCGTCCAGGATCGGCGTCGCCTCCCAGAGCAACTCGCCGGTGGTTACGTCCTCGAGGCGTAGCGCGACGCCGTACTTGTGGAGATGCCCGCCCACGCCGAGAAGCCGCCCGGGGATCGCGGGGCTTCCTTCCCAGCTCTTCTCCGAGCGGCCGGGCGGCAGGTCGTAGGCGTGTACGCCTGCCGGCGGCATCACGTCCATGTACAGGGGATAGACAGGGATCGGTCTCAGCCAGCTACCGACGGGTGTGAAGTCCATGCGGACCCTCAACTTGACGCCGCGATACGCCTGCGGCGTCGGGTTGTGGAACATCGCCGTCACGAGGAGGCGATGCCCCTCGCGCACCGGATAGCCGAGCAGCCGGGGCAGCTTTACGGCGCCCGTCTCCTGCCCCGCGGCCGCGATGCGCAACATGATCTGGCTGAACAGCTCCCGCTCGTCCGGGGAGATGACGTTCACGTGATGGAGAACCGACCGCGGCACCTCCCTTCCTTCCGCATCGACCAGCTCCACCCGGAACCCGTGAATCCACCCCGCCACCGGGAGCGTCCCGATCTGCGCCTCCGGCTGCAGCACGTCGTGATGCGATGCGTTGGCCGGCATGTCCAGCGGACCGATCTCCAGGACGATTTCGCGGGCCTCGGCGTCGTACACCACCTGGAGCTTCGGCGCAGCCGCCAACCCGTTCTCCGGCGACGACCCGGGTTCACTTGCGTGCGCCATCGAATGCCCGCCGGCAAGCGTCGTCGTCTCGCCCTGCCCCGACGACCGCGTCCGTTCCGAACGTTCGAGGGTTCCGGCGATCAGCGCCGCCACCACGAGCACTCCGAACCCGACGACTGGGCGCACGAATCGGCGCCGCGGCAGCTCGAAACCACTTTCGTGTTGGCTACGATCGGGCATGGTCGCTCTGTCCGGTGAGGGGTTAACGGATCGATGGGGCTGGCGCACCGTCGGCCTCGCGGACCGATCCCATGCGCCTACGGCCGGGTAGCCGGCCAACGCAAGGAGGGTGCCCGGTGTGCCGCCAGAAGGGGCGTTCCCTCGAGCCAATCTCTCGGGCCTCTATGGGCCCTGCCGATCAAAGACCTCGAATCTCGAACTCCTCTATGACTCCTTCACTCAGATCCGCGACTGCGACTCGGTGATGATTCGTGTCGGCGATGTATGCCAGGCGCCCGGTCACCGCCAGCCCGCCGGGCTCCCACAGCTCGCCATTGCCGCCGAGAACGGTTTCCGACGTTCGGCGGTCGGGGTCCACGACCTTGACCTTTCCGTTGTACGTGTCGGCCACGTAGAGGACTCCGTCGTGCCAGGACAGGCCGAGCGGGTGCTGGAGGCGAACCGCATCGCCTTCTCCGTCCCGGTCTCCGAAGTCGAAGAGACCGGTGCCCACGATGGTTCGGACCGACGCGTCGCGCCCCGGCAGGAGGCAGCGGATCGCGCTGCTTTCAGCATCCGCGAAGTAGATCCGCCGCCCATCCGTGGCCAGGCCGCTCGGCTGCGCGAGCGCGGCCTCCCGGGCCGACCCGTCGTACAGCTCCTCCGCCCCCGAGCCCGCCCAGGGCGTCGCCTCGAGCGTGGCCGGATCGAAGCGCCAGAGCTGATGCGATCCGGCCATGGCGGTCGCGATGGCGCCATCGTGCACGAGCACGTCCCATGGGGAGTTCAGCGCGGCGTCGCGTCCCCGGCCGCCGCGCGCCCGCGGCGGCGCCTGCTCCCCCGTCCCGGCGACCGTCGTCACCGTGCGCGCCTCCAGATCCACGGCACGGATCGCGTGGTTGCCGGTGTCGGCAATGTACAGAGTGCCACCCGCCAGCGCGAGCCCATGCGGCTCGCAGAACTTCGCATCGCCCCACCCGCCGTCCTCCAACCCCTCCACACCGCTGCCGACGACCGCCTCCACCTCGCCACTGCGGCCGCCCGCGTCCACCTGCACGACGACGATCCGATGGTGGCCGGTGTCCGCAACGTACAGGCGGCCGCCCTCTGCATCGACGAGGAGCTTGGCAGGAAATCGGAGAGGCCGGTCGACCTCGCCCTCCCGCTCGAGCCGAAACGATCGCAGCGACCGGTCCAGCGCGCCCTCGGACTCCGCACGTGCGACCACACGCCGGATCGCATCCGCCAGGATTTCCGCCGGAAGCTCGCCGGCCTGCTGCCCGACGACCCGCCCCGCCGGATCGATCAGGACGAGCGTCGGCCACGCGTTCACGGCGTACGATCTCCAGATCCGGAACTGCCGGTCGTTCACCACGGGATGGGTGATTCCGTGCCGGAGGACGGCCTGGCGTACGTTCCGTGTTTCGCGCTCGGCAATGAATTTCCCGGAATGCACGCCGATCACGACGAGCTCTTCCGGGAACCAGGACTCCAGCTTCCGCAACTGCGGAAGTTCGTGTAGACAGTTGATTCAGCCGTACGTCCAGAAGTCGAGGAGGACGACCTTCCCTCGGAGGTCCGCGAGGCGCAGCTCCGCGCCGCCCGTGTTCAGCCAGTCCAGCCCCTCCGCGAACTCCGGTGCCCGCACGATGCCGAACGCCATACGCCGCTCCTATGCCTTGCCTCGATCCACCGCTTCAGACGCGAGCCTCCCGCCTCTTCTGCAACTCCGGGCCCGTGCGGCGCACGACGCTCAGGAAGGCGTCGACGACCTCGGCATCGAACTGTCGCCCGCGTTCATCGTCGATCGCGGCCACCGCGACGTCCCAGGACCACGCCGGCTTGTACGGACGATGCTGAGTGAGCGCGTCGAACGTGTCCGCAACGGCGACGATCCGGCCGCTCAAGGGGATCTCCGCCCCCACCAGCCCGGCGTAGCCCCGCCCGTCCCACCGCTCGTGGTGCGTGAGCGCGATCTCCCGCGCCGTCTGCAGGACCGGGGAACGGCTGCCCGCCAGGATCCGTGCCCCGATCGTCGTGTGCGTCTTCATGATCTCGAACTCTTCCGGCGTGAGACGCCCGGGCTTGAGCAGCACGTGGTCCGGAATGCCGATCTTGCCGATGTCGTGCAACGTCGCCGCCCGCCCGAGCTCTTCGGCCTCCGCAGGAGGCAGGCCAAGCTCCAGCGCGATCAGCCCCGACAACTCGCCGACCCGACGGATGTGCTCGCCCGTCGCGTCGTCTCGATACTCGGCGGCTCGGCCGAGGCACTCCAGGATCTCGATGCGCGCCTCTTCCAGCTCTCGCGTCCGCTCGCGGACGCCGGCCTCGAGGATCGCATTCTGGTTCCGAAGCCGTTCGTGGAGCGACCGCGTCTCCAGCAGGTTCCGGATCCGGAGCAGAGCCTCTTCCGCGTCGAACGGCTTCGTCAGGAAGTCTCGCGCACCCTCGGACAGCGCCCGCTGCCGCGCCTCGTGCGTCATGTCCGCCGTCAGCACCAGGATCGGCAAGTACACCTCGTCGGCGATCCGCGCCCGGAGCTGCTCCAGCACCTCGAAACCGTTCAACGGCGACATGTTCAGGTCCAGGAGCACCAGATCGGGCTTGAACTCCTCGAAGAGCTCTATCGCCGTCAACGGGTTCGTCGTCGATGCAACCGAGTGGTAGCCCGCGCGTCCGAGGATCCGGTCGAGAAGCCGGATGTTTTCCGGCTCGTCGTCGACGATCAGGATACGAGAGTTCTTCAGCTCCGATTCAGTCGCTATCCTGTGCATACTCCCCCGCCGCAGGCGCCAGCACAGGCCGCCCAACACATCCTTGATGTGGATCTGTTCCGGGGAGCGCCGCGAATATGATGCGACGGGAGGAAGAGCGCAAAGGTTTTCTGATCCACGATCTCTTCCGGCCCCTCGCCGGAGCCTCAGAACTCAGAACACGACGGCCCGGTGCGCCGGCGCACCGGGCCGTCCTCGTCGATGCCGAAGCAGCGACGTCGCTCAGCCTTCCCGCAGGCGCCGGATCTCCTCCGTCAGCCGCGGGAGCACCTCGAACGCATCGCCGACGATGCCGTAGTCCGCGATCTTGAAGATCGGGGCATCCGGATCCTTGTTGATCGCGACGATCGTCCTGGCCGTCCGCATGCCGGCAAGGTGCTGGATCGCGCCGCTGATCCCGACGGCGAAATACAGTTGCGGCGCCACGGTCTTGCCGGTCTGGCCGACCTGCTCGGAATGGGGCCGCCACCCGGCGTCCACCACGGCCCGCGACGCGCCCAGCGCGCAGTTCGGACCGATCGCCTGCGCGAGCTGCTCGAGGAGGTGCCAGTTCTCCGGGCCACGCATCCCTCGGCCGCCGCTGACCACGACCTCCGCCTCAGCCACATCCACCACGCCGCCCGATGCGGCGACGACCTCGCGCACCTTCACGCGCCACGCGTCCGAGTCCTCCGGCACGGCCACCGCCTCTACCGCACCAGCCTTCGGCGACTCCTGCGCACGGAACACGTTCGGGCGGAGAGACACGACCTGCGGCGCGCCGTCGAGCACCAGCTTGGCGAACGCCTTGCCGGAATACACCGGCCGAGTGATCACCAGCTCTCCGCCCTCCACCTCGAGCGCCGTCGCGTCCGTGGCCAGCGGCACATCGAGCCGGGCAGCCACGCGGGGCGCCAGGTCCTTCCCCTGGGCGCTCGCGGCGAAGAAGACGGCGTGATATCCGTTCGCCTTCACCAGATCCGCGATGACCGCCGTCGCGCCGTCCGGATTCGAACGGGCGAAGCCGCCGCTCTCGCCCACCAGCACCTTGTCCGCACCGAAGCGGCCCAGCTCGCTCGCGCTCGCACCGATTCCCGCCGGGCCCAGCAGCAGCACATGCACCTCGCCGCCCAGCGCGTCCGCAACCTGCCGCGCCGCCGACACCACCTCGTGCGTCACCTTACGCAGCGCGCCGTCGCGCTGCTCCGCAATCGCCAGAATGTTCGCCATGGAGGCCTCCTACAGCACCTTCGCCTCTTCCCTGAGCAGCCGGACCAGTTCCGGAACCGCATCCACCCCTTCGCCCACGATTCGGCCGGCAGGCCGCTCCGGCGGATAGCTCAGCGCGCGCACCCGGACCCGACTATCGCCCAGCTGCGCGTCCTTCTCCTCGAGCGGCTTCTTCTTCGCCGCCATGATCCCCTTGAGGGACGCATAGCGCGGCTCGAACTTCCCCTTCGTCATCGTCAGCACCGCCGGCAGCGGGGCCTCGACCACTTCGACACCGCCCTCGATCTCCCGGCGGCAGACGACCTTGTCGCCCTGCACCTCGAACTCGCTGACCACCGTCACACACGGGAGCCCGAGCAGCTCGGCCACCATCGGCCCCACCTGCTGCTGGTCCCCGTCGACCGCCTTCATCCCGAACAGGATGAGGTTCGCGCCTCGCTCCTTGATCTCGGCGGCCAGAGCGCGCGCGGTGGCCAGCCCATCCAGCGTGGGCGCGCCCTTCAGCAGTACCGCGTTGTCCGCGCCCATCGCCAGCGCGGACCGGAGCTGCTCGGCCGCGGCAGAATCCCCGACCGTGACCACCGTCACGTCTCCGGCCCCTGCGCTCTCCTTGAGCCGCAACGCGGCCTCGATCGCGAACTCGTCGTACGGGTTGATCACGTACTTGATGCCGGCGCCATCGATCGATGCACCGTCGTCCGCGATCTTGATGCGGGCCTCGGTGTCCGGCACCCGCTTGATGCAAACGATGCTCTTCACCGTCGTGCTCCTGTTCAGACCCAGATTCGTCCGACGGGCGCCAATGTACCGGGACCGGCGGCCGCTGTCCAGCTTCGCAACCGATTCAAATTGCGAGGCCTAGAGACACCGCCGCTCCCAGTCGCGGGCTGTACGGAGCCAGCCCTCGAACGATGGTCAGCCGCGCCCAGCGCCGTCGCCCGATCCGCAGGTCGGCCTGCAGCTCCGACAGGTTCTCGTTCCCGCGCACGCCCGGACCGCGCAGCCCATCGGTGTGGCCGACGAGCGCGATTCCGGTCGTGAGCGCCCCCCACTGATACTCCGCCGCCGCGGAATAGAGCCACACGTCGACCTGGTCGTACTGGGATTCGACGGTCCCCTGGATCCCGAGCCCGGTCTCGAGCGTCGCAGCGAAGGCGCCGCGCGCGAGCCGCCCGCCGATCGTCGCGAAGAAGTCCGTGCGATCGCGCTCGAGTCCGACCGCGTCGTCGGTCGTCGGCAAGCGTGTGCCGAAGCGCAGGAGGACGCTCGCCCCGCGCGCCTCGGCCACGGTCACGATCGTCCCGATCCTGAAGTCCCCCACGTCCGAGCGCACCCGAGCCGATGGATCCTCGACCACGCTCAGAGGGTCGGCAAACCGGCGCCGGGCCTCGAACCAGCGCCATACCGTACCCGCGGCTTCGAACGCGACCCGGTCCAGGCGCCATTGGAGGCGCACCATCCCCACCTCGACGAGGAGCCCCTCGGCGCCGACGGGCGAGGCGCGCTGATCGGCGTAGACACCCACGCCCACCTCGACCTCGATACAACGCTCGCACCGGCCAATTCGTGGCGACAAGGGTTCCAATGGACGGATCTGCGCTTGCAGATCCGCGGCAGATGCCAAAACGAGACCGAAGGACAGGACCGAAATGTTCCGCAGAAGGAACATCGAGGAAGCCCCCGCCGCCCCTCCCTACCCCACCGCCGGCGCGCGGCCGCGTGCCCGCTCGACCTCCGCCTCCAGCTGCGCCGCGCGCGCGTCGTTCGTGTGCTCTTGGAGGACCCGCGCTCTCGCCGCTTCGCCGATCTCCCGAAGCTCGACATCCGTAAGGTCGAGGTAGTCCAGCACGGAATCGGCAGTCCTCGCTATCAGGACCTCTCGCCCGGGTTCGAGGAACGCGTCCAGCCCGTCCCACAAGTCGCTGACGATCGCCGCGCCGCACGCCGCCGCCTCGAAGACCCGCACCGACGGCGACCAACCCCAACGGCGCATCGCCGCCCGCGTCACGTTCAGCGTCAACCGGCACGAGCTGTAGAACGCCGCGTGCTCCGCCGGTGGAATGTGGTCGACCCGCTTCACGTTCGGCGGCCAGTGCAGATCCGGTGGGTACTGGGGACCCGCGACGACGAAGGTCGAATCGGGGCGGCGGCGCGCCGGCTCCACCAGGAACGTCTCGACCCCGGGCTGGCGGTCCGGGGCGTACGTACCCATGTAGCCGAGTGCACACGCGTACGCTGCGCTCGGCTCCGTCGCGCGATAGCGCTCCGGGTCGACGGAACAATACAGCGGTGCCGCCCGTGCCGCGCCGTACCGGGACTCGAGCACCCGCAACACCGGCCCGCCCGTGAACGAGAGATAGACATCGAAAAGCCGGACCTGCTCCGCCCTGAGATACTCCGCCGCCCCGGCCTCCTCGAACGCGGCTACGGTGACCGGCGTGTCGATGTCGTAGAACAACCGCGGGCCATCGAACGCCTGCGCCAGGAACTCCGCCGCTTCGACCCCCTGCCGAAAGTACGAGCCGAGGAGCACGGCGTCCGCGTCCGACAACTCCCGACGGAGCTCTCCGCGCACCGCCTCCCAATCCACGAAAAGACGGATGTCGGCATAGTCGCACTCCGCCGGGTTCAGGTCGCGGTGCCGACCACCGTACCACGGCGCATCCCACTCGTAGAAGAGGATCCGATGTCCACGGCGACGCAACGCCCGGCAAAGCCCGCGGTACGTCGTCGCGTGCCCGTTCCCCCACGAACTCGTTATCGACAGCCCAAGGAAGATCAGCTTCATGACGGCGGCTCGGTCCGGGTCGATCGATGACCGTCCCGCCGAGCACACCGCATGCCACCCTCAGCTCGCCGCCGCCTTCGGCAGCGCGCCGAACCTCCGTTCCCGGCCGTGATACTCCCGCACCGCCGCTTCCAGGTCGGAAACCGTGAACTCCGGCCACATTCGACCCGTGAAGTACAGCTCCGCGTAGGCGCACTCCCAGAGGAGGAAATCGCTGAGTCGCTGCTCTCCTCCCGTCCGGATCAGGAGATCCACGTCTCGCGCGGACTCGCCCGAATGGATCACCTCTCCGAGCAACGCCGCGAATCTGTCGCGATCCAGCTCGGACCCGACGCCCCCTTTCGCCGCCGCCGCACGTGCCGCCGCGACAAGCGCATCCCGCGAGGAGTAATCCAGCGCTACCCGCAGACACAGCCTGTCACCGCCCGCCGTTGCCGACTCTGCGGCGTCGATCGCGGCCAGCAGTCGCGCCGGCAGCCGGTCCCGCCGGCCGATCACCCGCACGCGCACGCCGTTCTCGATGCACCGACGCACCTCGCCCCGCAGGTAGGCCTCGAACAGGCGCATCAACGCCGCCACCTCCCGCGGCGGTCTGCGCCAGTTGTCCGATGAGAACGCGTAAAGCGTCAACGTGGAGACCCCCAGGGACGGCGCCGCTTCCACGATCTTACGCACCACCTTCGCGCCCTCGCGGTGTCCCCACGTACGCCCGCGCCCCCGCGCCTCCGCCCACCGTCCGTTCCCGTCCATGATGATCGCCACGTGCAGCCCCTGCGTCGGCGATTCTTGCAAAGTGCTTTGGCTCATAAAGTCGACCTCGAAAAAAATCCGGCGGTCACCGGTCCCGCGCAGCCCGGATCAGCGCTTCCATGTGGTCCAGGTACCGCTCGAGCGCCGCCCGACCCGCCGCCGTCAGCCGATACTCCGTACGCGGGTAGCGCCCCTCGAACGACTTCCGGCACGTGATGTAGTTCGCCTCTTCCAGTTTCCGCGCGTGGACGCTCAGGTTCCCGTCCGTCGTGTCCAGCATGCGCTTGAGGTCGTTGAACGACAGCCACTCGTTCGCCGCCAAGGCGCTCACGATCCCCAGGCGAAGCCGCTCGTGGATCAGTCGATCCAGCTCCAGCGGACTGAGTTCTCTCTGCACCCCGGAGTCGTTAGCGGCCGCCCGCCCGCCGCTCCGCTCACGTTCCCGCCTGGGCGCTGCACCGGTCCTAGCCACCGTACCTCCTTGCGATGATGAGGCCGAAGAGGATGTGGAGCCCGCCGAACCCGAACGCCATCAGTGCATCGCCCCACTCCGGCGGGCAGAAGAGGGCGACCGCGCCGGTCGCCATGAAACACGCTCCCATCACCGGCACGACCCCCACGGAAAAGGCGCCCGCGGTGACCACGGCCGTGCCATAGAGGAGCAACCACGTTCCCGGCAAGAGCGCCATCTCGCCGGCACGCACGAAGACCAGCGACAGCAGCGCGCCGACCAGCATCGGGGGCAGGAAGCTCCGCAGGAACTTGTTCCCCGCGCCGCTCAGGACCGGAAGGTTCGCCGCCTGCGCCTTCCGGCGGATGGCCCATGCCGCGATCCCCAGCGACAGCACCGCCTCCGCCAGCCAGATCACGAGCCAGCGGACCGGGTCCGTCTGGGCCGCCGCGAGCGCCGCCGCCACCAGCGCCGTGCACCCGATCGCGACACCGCCCCATCCCGGCACCGCGGTGAACGACGCGGCGCGCTCCATCGTCTCGCGGATGAAACGGATGTTGTCGATCGCGCGGTCCCGAAGCGCGATCGGCTCCCCCTCGCTCGTTGCGATGTGCCTGCGTGGCGTGGCCATGCAGATAGAATGCACCCCTGGAGTTCGTCGCGTCAAGTACTTTGCGATATCAAGAATGCGCCGCGGCCGCGCGCAGGACCGTGTCGACCTGCCGCGCACGGCCCTCATAGCTGTGGTCGCGTAGCGCACGTGCCCGCGCGGCGCGCCCGATCGCACGCGCGGTATCGTCATCCACCTCCCGCACCCACCGAACGACCTCCTCTCCATCGCGCGCCACGAGCACCTCCTTGCCGGGCTCGAAGAACTCCTCGATCCCTGCCCAGGCATCCGTGATCTGACAAGCGCCCGCACCGGCGGCTTCGAAGAGGCGCGTGGCAGGCGAGTAGCCGTTGCGCGCCATCGCGGCCCGGTGGATGTTCAGGACGAAGCGGGCTGAGCAGTTCAGCACATTGTGCAGTGCCGTGGGGACGTGGCCGATCCAACGGACGTTGGGAGGCAGCCGCTTCCCGTCCCAACCGCTGCCGCCGAGGATGAATCGGTGGTCCGGTAGCCGCTCGGCCGCAGCTATGAAGAACCGGTCGACTCGCTCCTCCCGATCGGGGAGCCGGTTCCCCAGGAAGACGACGTCGCAGGCGAGGGACGGATCGGGGGGTACGGGCCTGTGAACGTCCGGATCGAGCCCGTTGTAGATCGGGTGGCAAGCCCGTGCACCCAGAGCTCGGTAGCGCCGCACGACCGGAGGTCCGCCGCCGTAGGTGAAGATGAGGTCGTAGCGAGGGATCCACCGGCGCATGGGGTCCGCGTCGTCGCCTTCGATCCGCTCGAGCGTGTGGGCCGCGTCCACGTCCCAGAAAGCGCGCAGGGGGCCGGACAGGTCGGCCAGCCACTCCTCCAGCTCCCGGTCGCGAGCGCCGACCCCACTGCACTTCACGACGAGGTCTGCACCGGCGGCCTCCGCCTGCAGCGCGTCCAGTTCGATGTCGTCCCCGTACACGCGCACCTTCACGTAATGCGGGTCGGTTTCCAGGTCTCGATTGGCCTGCCGGTCGAAGATGTCCGGCTCGCAGAAATGAATCTCGTGCCCGAGGCCGTGCAGCGCCCGGAACACCCCGCGGTAGTAGGTTGCCGCTCCGTTCCAGTACGCGGACACGATCGATGAGCCGAAGACGAAGATCTTCATGCACGCCCCCCGAATCCAGCACACAGCTTTCCGGCACCGGCGCCGCCCGCACCAGCGCCCACGGGCGCCCCATCGCCTGCCAGGATGCACGTGCGATTCGGCGCCCGCGAGGCAAGTACCGTTCCAGCCGCGTCGCCCGGCACAATCCCACCGGACAGGACGCGTAGCGGACTTTCGCCACGAAACGACGGCCGCCGGTATGGTTGTTGCGGAACTTCGAAGCGTGACCAGCCGGCTTCACCGGCGACAACCGGCGATACCATGTCCAGGAGGCACCGTCCATGGCCGACAAGGACATTCACGAAAGGCTCGAAGAAAAGCGCCGAGAGTTGCGCGAGAAGGGGAAGCCGGACCGGATCGGTCGACCCTACGACACCAGTCGTGAGCTCGTGGAGGAGGGCGAGCGCAAGCGCACGGGCACCAATCTGGACATTGGTGAAGAGCGAAGCGAGGAGCAGGAGCAGGAGATGAAGCGCTGGCGGCGCTGATGCCGGATGCCGAGCGGTGCCGGCCGGCCTGCCGGTGCCGCCTCGCCTCCTTCGGACCGCCGGGCTCACGGGCCCGGCGGTCGCGCGTTCATCAGCTTGCTACACGCCTGTGTCGCCCCGTTGCGTCTGGGGCGGCTGTGACGAGCCGTTACGTCGTTTCGGCCCGCACTTCCTCCGTCAGGCCGCTCCCGCAGGCGCGGGTGTGGGAGCCGCCCGGTAGATCTCGTCGACGACCTCGGCCACGTGGACGCTCCGTTCCACCTCGGGATCGAACGCCGGCGAAGCTGAGGTGTGGTCCACCCAGTCGAGGATCGCGCGCCCGAGCCAGTCCCCGGACTCGCAGCCAACGGCGCACCGCTCGCGCCCGTCGAACCGCAGGGTCTCGAAGTCGAAGAAGCTACCATCTATGTTGCGCACCTCGGCGCCCCCGTCCGTGCCGAAGACCGCGGTGCGAATCACGCAATCCGTTCCCGCATGGGCGTTCCAGCTCACGGCGAGATGGACGAGGACACCGCCGTCGAGTTCGAGCTGTGCGATCGCGAAGTCGTCGATCCCACGCCCGTCGAGTGGCTCGCCGTGGCGGAACGCACACCCCCGGACGGAGCGCACCCCGCGTGAGTCGAGGATCCAGAGGCACAGGTCGATCTGGTGCACGCCGAGGTCGATGAGTGCGCCGCCGCCCGCAATGGCGGGATCGTGGCACCACGCCTTCCCCGGGCCGTACGCATTGTGGAAGGCGGTCTCAATGGCGAAGATCCGACCCAGCTCCCCCGACCGAACCATGGCGCGCAGCGCCTGCGCACCATCGGTGTAGCGGTACGAGTAGTCTACGCCAAGGCGGCGGTCCGCGCGTCTGGCGGCGTCGACGATGGCCCGGGCTTCCGCCGAGTTCAACGCGAGCGGCTTCTGACAGAAGACGGCGAGGCCGCGTTCGAGCGCGGCGATCGCCTGAGGCGCATGGAGCGAGTTCGGTGTTGCGATCACGACCCCATTCAGACCGAGCTGCTCGGACCGGGCGAGCATCTCGTCGTAGTCCGCGAATGCGACGGCTTCCCGGTGCCTCTCCACCGCCGCGGACAGGCACGCCTCCGAAGGATCGCACAGCGCCGCCACGACGGCACGACCGCTCGCGGCAACGGCATCCATCCGCATGGCGCCGATCCAGCCCAGCCCCGCGAATCCGAGTCGAAGCGCGGCACTCATTGGTCACCTCCCGGGTGAACGACCGCCTTGAAGAACCCGCTCGGGCGCTCACGCGCCAGCTCGAACGCACGGTTGATCTCCGAGAGCGGGAAACGGTGCGTGACGAGCGACTCCAGTTCGAGCTCCCCCGCCGCAACCAGCGCCACCCCCTCGAGCATCGCATCCATGTATAGCGCGGCGTCCCTTTCGTGGGCGTTGATCACGTCGATCCCGCGCCAGTTCCAGAGCTGGAGGTTCACGCGGCGGGGTCCGTCCTGATGGTATCCCGCGATGACCAGACGCCCCCGCACGCGGGTCAGCGCTGCGGCGAGATCGAGTGGCCCCTGCATCCCCGTGGCCTCGATCACGACGTCCGCGAGCCGCCCACCCGTCCACGATTCCACCTTCCCAACCACGTCCTCGTCGTACGTCAGCACCTCGTCCGCGCCCATCCGCTCCGCAACTTCGAGCGCGTCCTTCCGCCTCGACACCGCCACCAATCGTCCCGGCCGCTCCGCACGGACCAGCCTCAGCAGCAACGCGCCCAGGAAGCCCACCCCCACCACGACCACCGTATCCCCCTCCTGCACCGCTGCGCGCCGACGGACGTTCACGGCGCACGCGACCGGCTCGCCCAGGATCGGCCGTCCTGCCAGGGATGCCGGGACCTTCACGATGGCATCGGATCGGGCCACGTCGTACTCGGCAAAGCCCCGGTAACTCAAGGCCGTCACCGCGTCTCCCGGCGCGACTCCCACAACCCCCTCCCCCACCTCTTCCACTACCCCGTACACCTCGTGCCCAGGCGCGCCCGCATCGAGAGGATACGACACCCCTTCCATCCCCTCCCAAGGCCCCAGGTTCGATCCACACACGCCGCACCCCTCGACCCTCAGCACGACCTCGCCCGCGCCCGCGCGCACCCGCTCCTGCTCACTCACCTCGAACCGCCCCGGCCCGACCAGCGTTGCCGCGTACATGGTCCCCCCTTGCCTTTCGAGGATCGCACCGAACCGCCCTTCGGCTACGCCCCGACCCCGACCATCGCACCCGCTTGCTCGACGATCACCTCGAGCTGCTCCGCCCGGTGGTCACACGTGTGCCGGGCGTGAATCGTCTCGAGACCACGCTCCGCAAGCCGTGCCCGTGCCTCCTCGTCCCGGGCGAGGCGAAGGATGTGCTCACGCATCTCCGCCGGCGTCCGCGCCACGAGGTAGTCGACCCCCTCACGGAACAATCCCTCCCGGTCCGGCCAGGGAGTCGAGATCAGCGGGATTCCGCACGCCAGCGCCTCGAATGGGCGAATCGTCGGGATCCCCGGGAGCCGCTCCACATACGGGCCCCGTGGGATGTGCAAGGTCATCCGCGCTCGCGCGAAAACTTCCGGCACCCTGTAATTGGCGATCCAGCCCCGATAGTCGATTCCCGCCTCCCTCATCTCCCGCAGCGCGCCGTCCGGATAACGCACCCCATGTACCGCAAAGCGCAGCTCGCGAAGCTGACTCGCCGAGCCGATCAGGTAGTCGCGAATCTCCTGCGCTCGCTCGTTGTCGCCCCAGTTGCCGATCCACACGACGTCGTCCGTCTTCTCCGCGGCCAGCGGGCGGAAGACCGTCGTGTCCGCTGCCTCGTGGAACGTCCACACCCGCGGCATCCCGAAATCCCGGCGGTAGACTTCGGCGAGCGAGTGGCCGTAGGCCAGCACCCCGTCGTAGTGCCGGAGATTGAAACGTGCGATCTCGTGCGGCGCGGTGGCCGGTCGATGATGCGTGTCGTGAAAAAGGAGCAGGAAATCTCCGCGACGGTGGCGCACGTGTCCCACCGCGCCGACCAGCTCCGGCTCGTTGAACTCATGCACCAGGACGACATCGGCGCCCCGCGTCAGCTCGTCGACCTCGTCCAGGATCCCGCTCCAATCCCCGTACGTCCGGATCTGGATGTCCGGGAACAGACGCGCGAACTCGACGATCGGGACCGGGCCGTGGTCCCGATACAGCTCTCCGCACGACCAGCTCCGCCAGCGTTCGCATGCCACGACCTCGTGCCCGCGCTTCTGGAGCGCGCGCACCAGACCGCGCAGGAAATGAGCATTCCCGTGGTTCCAATCGCTGATCAGGGAGTGCGCGAACAAGACGAATTTCATGGGATCACTCGACCACCGCGAGGCGTTGGCTGGATCGCTTCACGACGTCCAGGTACAGAGCCTCGTACTCGGCGGCCATGCGTTCCGGTGTGTACCGCTCGAGAGCCCGCGCCAGTGCGGCGGCGGCGAGGTCCGCCCGAAGCACGTCGTCGCCGAGCAATTCCCTCACCGAATCCACGAGCGCATCGACGTCGCCAGGGGGATGGAAGAGCGCGCAGCCATCCCACAGCTCGCGAAAAGTTGGGATGTCGCTCATCACCAGAGCGCACCCGGCCAGGGCGGCCTCTAGTGGGGCGAGCCCGAACGGCTCGTAGCGAGCAGGCGCCGCGTAGATCTGCGCCCTGACCAGGAGGCTCGCCACCTCGTTCGCATCGAGTGCGCCGACCCATTCGATCCCGGGCGCGTCGACGGGGAAGTCGTCACCGTCCGCCGGGTGCTCGACCGGCCCCGCCACCACGAACCGGGCCTCCCCACGGAGCCGGGCGGCCACCGGGATCAGGTCGCGCGCCCCCTTGCCTTCATCCCAGAGCCGCCCCGCGGTGACGACCAGCCTTTGCCGCGGGCCGCGTTCCAGCGGGGGGCGGCCCGGAAACCGTTGAAACAGTCCCGGCGAGCGCGCGTTGTGCACCACGTGGATCTGGCCGGTTCCGTAAATCTCACGTATGCGGCCGGCGATCCACGCCGTCGGCGCGACGCGGAGGGCCGCGCCCCGGAGCCCCGCCGCGACCCAGCGCCGATAGCGAGCGAACCAGGGATCGTCCGGCGGGTCCACGCCCCTGACCGACTGCCACCAGCTCACCACATCGCTGTGCGCTACCACGACGGCCGGTGCGCCAAGGTCGAACGCGCCGTAGTAGAACTGGTTCAGGTGTACGACATCCGCCCCGGCCTCCTGCACCCGATGCCGCACCTCCTCGACCGACGCCGACAGCCCCGGCTCCGGCTCGGGCATCCACTCGAGCGGGCAAGGCACGATCGTCGCCGACACCTCGGGATGGCAGGAGAGCCAGTGCTCGTGCCGCGGACCCGGGCGGCCGCCCACGACCACCAGCGATACCTCATGCCCGCGAGCCAGCAGCCCGTGCACTAGCTCCTCAGTGTAGGTCCACACCCCGCCCGCGATGTCCGTGGTGATCAGGATTCGCATGCCTTCAGACCCCGGCTCGCCGCCGGAGTTGAGATCGGGTCACGCCGAGAGCGGCTGTCTTGCCCGCGTAGCGCCGTTCGCGATGAGGAAGGCCGCGTGCTCCTCGATCCATGCGATCAGCCGCCGGATCCCCTCCTCTTTCGTCACTCTCGGCACCCAGCCCAGCTCGCGCCTCAGCTTCTCGATGTCGCTGATGTAGACCCGCTGGTCACCCGGCCGCCATGGCGCATGGACCCGTTGAATCCTCCGTCCGAGCTCCCGCTCCAGGAGGTCCAGCAGCTCGACCAGCGAGATCGCGTTCTGCTCACCGCCCCCAACGTTGTAAATCCGTCCCGGTGTTGCGCGCGCGCGCTCCGCCGCCAGCAGCATCAATTCGATCAGGTCATCCACGAACAGGATGTCCCGCACCTGCTTGCCATCGCCATACAGCGTGATCGGCCGTCCGCTCAGCGCCGAGATCACGAAGTGCGCCACCCACCCCTGGTCCTCGTTCCCGAACTGCCGCGGGCCATAGATACAACTCATGCGAAACACGCACGTCGGCAGGCCGTAGATGCGCGCGTAATCCCGAACGTATTGATCCGCCGCGCCTTTCGAGCAGCCGTACGGCGAGTGGAAGTCCAACGGCTGGTCCTCAGTGATCCCCGGCCGCCGATCCTCGAACAGGTACCGCGTCCCATTCAGGACCACCGGCACCCCGACCAGTGCGCCGTATACCTTGTTCGTCGACGTGTAAAGCACGACCGGCGGGTCGCCCGAACCACGTGCAGCCTGGAGCACGTTCAGCGTCCCCTGCGCGTTCACCGCGAAGTCGTGCAAGGGATCGGCGACCGACGACGTGACGGCGACCTGTGCCGCGAGATGGAAGACGGTGTGCGCCCGGCTCACCACGCGGGCCACTCGCTCCGCGTCGCGAATGTCCCCGATCTCGACTTCCAGCCCCCCGGGATGACGCTGCATCAGCCACCGGAGGTTCCGCTCCACGCCGGGCCGCGAGAGGTTGTCGAAGACGATCACCCGCTCCCCCGCCCGAAGAAGCGCATCGGCAAGGTTGCTGCCGATGAACCCCGCGCCCCCCGTGACCACCACCGCTCTATCTCTTCCCACGCTCATGCCCTTCTCCGCAGTCTCGGGGTCGCGGCCGCGCCTCCCGTTCCAGGACCAATGGCTCGACTCCGTGGGCCCAGCGATCACTCCGCCAGGGTCGCGGTGCCGCCCGTTACCGGCTCGTAAGCCCTTCGTATTCGCAGCGATTCTGGGGCGGGTCCTCCAGGAAAATCTGTGCCTCGATTCACCCGGCGAGAGTCGGGATTGCCGCCGCGGCGACCTTCAAATTCTGTACCACGCGGCATGAGCCTGGAACGCGCCTTGCACCTACCACGCCGCTCGACAGCTCCCGTTGATCGCTCCCCTCACTCCCTCGGAGAAGCCATGATCGAAGCGATCATGCTGTGGAACGAGCCCAACAACCTTTCCCATTGGGACCGCGACCTGGACCCCGATTGGTCCATTTTCTCGCGCATGGCGGCGCTGGCCGCAGAGGAAATCCGCGCCACCGCCCCGGGAGTTCGCATCGTCCTCGGCGGGATCAGCCCGATCGATCCCGAGTTCCTCCGACTGCTCCGCCGGCACGGCCTCCTCGGCCGCCTCGACACCATCGCGCTCCATGGCTTCCCGTTCGACTGGAACCTCTGGCACCCCGAGGACTGGCCCGCGAAGATCCAAGCAATCCGGGAGGAATTCGGCATGCCCGTATGGGTGACGGAGGTGGGCGTCAGCAGTTGGGCATCGGAGCACAACCTCGAGTGGGGCCTCCGTCGCCTCACGCCCATCCTCAAAGGCGCCGCCGAACGCGTCCACTGGTACTCCCTCTTCGACCTCGCCCCCGAGCGCGAAGCGACGACCCGCCATGGCGCCGCCGAAGGGTCCGCCTACTGGCGCCACTTCCACTTCGGGCTCCTGCGTGCCGACGGCTCGCCCAAGCCCGCACTCCAGCACTTCGATCCCGAGCTCGGAATCTGTCAGTGGTTCCACTTCCACGACCACGACCGTCTGGAAGCAACCGTCGAATGGTTGTACCGGCTCGGCGTCCGTCACGTGAGAACGGGGCTGTCCTGGGCCGAATGGCACCTCCCGGGGGGCATCGCCTGGTTGGATCGCATCGTCGAGGCGCTAGAATCCTTCCAGACCACCGTGACCCTCTGCTTCACGCCGCCTTCCGTCGGGATCCGCCCGCACCACACCTCTCCGCCCCGCGACGTCGGCGAGTTCGCCTATTTCACCCGCTGGGTCGCGGACCGCTACGCGCGCCGCGGCGCACGGGCGCCTCGGACGACGGCGTCGTCGTCGCCGGCTCACAGATCCACAACTCCGTGAACGGATGGGCGACGATCCGCAGCCCGGCCGACCTCAGCATGGCCTCCATACCCGCCTCGTTCGGGACCCACCAGTTCGTCGGATCGCCCGCGTAGCGCTTCTCGATGAAGTACATCGCCGGGAAGCGCGGATGCTCGAACATCGCGCGCTCGGTGATCGGCGCATCGTCGGGGACCGGAACCGTGCCGCCTACCCCGCGCACCATCGACTGGAACACCAGCCGGCGACCGACGAGCTTCGCGACCTTGTCCAGAGCGTAGAGCGGATACCGGAGGTGGTAGAAGACGCCCATGAACAACACGTAGTCGAATCGCTGCTCCAGACGATCGACATCGTACGTGTCCATGAGCCGATACTCGATGTCCAGGCCGTTGACCTCGGCGGCGAACCGCGCCTGGGCCAGATAGCGCTCGTCGTGGTCGATCCCCAGGACGGTCGCGCCGCGCCGCCGCAGTTGCTGCGAGTAGAACCCCGCGTTGCACCCGATGTCCAGGACCGTGCTGCCCGTCAGGTCCTCCGGCAGGTAACGCCCGACGTGGGCCCAGATCTCCTCGAGGAAATTGCCGAGCGGATGGTTCGGTGCGGTGCGGACGCCCTCGCCGAGATCGATGTCGTGGAACCACGGACCCAGCGCCTCGACCTGGCGGCGCAACTCATCCACCGTGTATCGTGCCCCTCGCCCTTCGATGACCGGATCCACCTGATCCCCCTCGAACACGCCGACGTGGCTAGCCCTCCGGACGCGGCCGCCGCGTCCCGGGCAAGTTCTGTTCCCCCGGATGTGGCGCGAGGGCGCCGGTGATGTGCGAAGCCCCTCGGACGTCGAACGACTCAACGCCGAGGGGCCGGTATGCCCTGCCTCGATCTACATCCGGCCCAGGGGAACCCCGGGCTCCTCGTACTCTCGCTCCGGATCGTACGGCTTCGGCAGCCAATCGGGATCATCCGAGCGTTCCGGTCCGATGTGATCCGGCTCCTCTTCCGGCTCGACCGGGATCTCCTTTCCCGGCGCGCCCGGCTGCGGCAGTGGCTTGTCCGGGTTGGGCCCCGGCACAGTCGCCATAGCCTCACCTCCTCGGAACTGGGTGCGTCGTGACGCTCGTCGCGCCGGAAACATTTGGCGCAGATGGCGTGCCAGTCGCCACACCGCAATTCCTCCCGAAGCCACCTACTTCAGCCGATGACTTCCCTGATCACACGAAGCGCGTTCCCGCCCAGGACCAGCCGGAGGTCCGCTTCGCTCCAGCCGCGTGCGAGCAGGATCTCCGTGAGGCGCGGCAGCGCGCCCATGTGCGGGAGGTCCTCCGGCGTGGTGAGGATCCCGTCGAAGTCGAGGCCGAGGGCGACGTGCTCGATGCCGGCGACGTCGGCGATGTGCTCGACGTGGTCCGCGAGTCGCGATAGCGGGATCGGTGGGAGGGAAGCGAGTTGCCGGTCGCGCCAGAGGCGCGCTTCGTCCCTGGCCCGACGGGCGTCGCCGTGCCGGGCGTGCAGGCGCCGCTCGAGCGCCTTCGTTTCCGCGTCTATGCGCTCGAACGCCGCTCCATAATCGGTGTCGAGGAAGGCGGGGAACGCGTTCACGCCGACCACGCCGCCCGTTTGGGCCACCGCGCGGATCTGCTCGTCGGATAGGTTCCGGTGGTGGTCGCAGAGGGCGCGGGCGTTCGAGTGGGTGGCGACGACGGGCGCCGAGCTGGCGTCGATCGCGTCCCAGAACGTCGACTCGGCGACGTGCGAGAGATCGACGATCATGCGCAGCCGGTTCAGCTCGCGCACGACCTCCCGGCCGAAGGCGGTGAGTCCGCCGTGCCTTGCGTGGTCTCCGGCGGCATCGGCCCAGTCGTTCGTGTTGTTCCAGGTCAGGGTGAGGTAGCGGGCCCCGAGGCCGTGCAGCTCCCGGAGCCGTTCCAGCGAGTTCTCGATGGCGTGCCCGCCTTCCACGCCGATCATGACGGCGACGTCGCCGGCGCCGCGCGCTTCGTGGATCCCGGCGGCGTCGGCCGCGAGGCGGGCGCCCCGTGTGGCCGAGACGACACGATGAATCGCCCGGATGAGAGCTTCGGCATGCCCGAACGATGCCCCTGGCGTCGCGGCCAGCTCGGCGGGCACCCAGGAGATGAGGAACTGCACGTCGACCCCGGCGTCTCGCAGCCGTGGCAGGTCGACGTGCCCGAGGTCGTGCCGCTCCCCGAAGTCGTAGCCGTCGTCGAGGAAGAACTCCGTCGGCGTGTCGGCGTGGAGGTCCACGACGAGGGCGTCGCGATGGAGGCGGCGCGCGCGGTCGGCGATCGGCAGCGTATCCACGATGTCAGCGGGAGACCCAGGGGTTGCGGCGTACGAAGAAGCGCAGGGGCCAGTCGACGGCGCGCGTGACCCCGATCCGGGGACCGACCGCGATCTCGCCGGGGTTTACCGGCTCCCCTTCGAGGATCAGGAGCGGCGGCCGGTCCAGCGGATGGCCATTCTCCCGCCCCGTGATCCCCATCGCCGCGGCGAGCTTGCCAGGACCGTTGGTGAGGGCGCGATCGGGGCAATCGTCGCCGCGGCGCCGGCGCATGGCATCCAGCCCCTCGAGGGGCTCGACTGCCCGGATGAGCACGGCGGCCGGGTACCCCTCCGCGCCGGTGACGACGTTCAGGCACCAGTGCACGCCGTAGATCCTGTAGACGTAGGCGATCCCCGGCGGCCCGAACATCGCCTCGTTGCGCGGCGTGCGGCCGATGCGCTCCGCCGCGTGCGACGCCGGGTCGTGCGGCCCGATGTACGCCTCGGCTTCGACGATGCGCCCCGCCGTCGTTGCACCGCCGAGGGTCGAAACCAGAACGGCGCCGAGGAGGTCGCGTGCGACCTCCTCGGCGGGTCGATCGTAGAAACTCCTCGGAAGCGGAGCGCCTCCGGTCCGGCGGGGCATCAGTCGCCGCCGGCCTCCACCTTCGTTCCGCGCTTGCGGCCGCCGCGGCGCCCACGCGAGCGGGACCGGCTCGACTTGTTGGCCGCGGGAGCTTCGCCGCCGGAGCCCGTATCCGCCTCGGGGGCCGGCGCAACCGCCTCCGACGCGGCGGCCTTCTTGGACGCTCCGGCTCTGCGCGCCGAGTTGCTCCCCTTGCTCGCGCCCGCCTTCGGCGACGACTTCGCCTGCGCGGCGCGGGCCGAGGGCTTCGCCGCCGCAGCGGCCTCCGACCGCTTCTTCGCCGCGGGCGTGTCGGCGACTGCCACGACTGCCACCTTCGCCTCGTCGGCCGCTGCAATCTTCGCCGTCTCAGCCGCATCGCCCTTCACCGCGGCCTCGGCGCGACGCTGTGCCAGGTCCGATTCCCAGCCCTTGAGTAGCGCCTCCGCCCGGCGCTGACCCAACACTTCGCGTACGCGCTCGGGCTCGGTGTACAGCGCGCGGAACACGCCATCTGCGCCGAACGCCGAGATCACGGCCTCCGCCGTCTTCACCCCGACGCCCTTGTAGCGCCCCGTCAGGTACTCGATGACGCCCTCCGCATCCATCGGCAGTCCCGCCAGTTCGGGCTCGACAACGGCCTCGGCCGCCTTGCCGACCGCTTTCCCGGCCTTCTTCCCCTTGGCCCGGGTCGACGGCTTCGCCTCAGCAGACGTTTTCGCGGTCGAGGCCTCCGCAGACGCAGGCTGCGCCGTCGCCGGAGCCTCTGCAGACGCCGGCGCGGATTCCGCCGCCTCCGTCGTCTTCCCGTTCAGGAATCCCTTCGGGCGCACCGCCTGGCCGGGAAGCAGCGGCGGCGGACCCGACAGGAGAGCGATCCTCCTCATGCCGGGCCGGAATCCGATCCCCAAGCCGACCGGACGCCGCACGGTTGCGGTCGGCCCGGAAGCCACGGGCGCAGCCGGAGCCGGCGTGTCCTCCTGCCCGGCCGGTTCGTCCACCGGCGAAGGCGGAGTCTCGGCCTGCTCAGACGGTGTATCCGCCTTTGCGGTCGGCTCCTCCGCCTTGGCAGCCGACTTGTCCGCCTTCGCGGACTTCTGCTTCGCGGCACGACCTTCCTCCTTCCGGCCTTCCTCGGCGCGGGCCCTGGCCGCCTCGGAGCGAGCGGAACCGCCCTTCCCCGCCCGGCCGCCGGCCAGGGTGACTTCGTACACGCCGTTCCCCGTCTTGTGGAGGTCGATCACCTCCGCATCGTGCGCCTGACGCAGGAAGCGGCTGAATTTGCTGAACCCGACGATCGATTCGTCCCACGTCGGGTCGAGCTCGAGCATCCGGCGCTTCACGTCCGAATCACGAGCCGGGCCGCCTCCCTTCGTGACGCTCTCCACGGCGCGCCGGAGCAGTGCGTACGACGCCGCGAGCCGGTCCTCGGCCGCGGCTACCGCCTCGGCCGGAACGGCCTCCGCCGCCGCCGGAGCCGATTCAACGACCGGCTCGCCGCGCTCGGGGGCGGCCTCCTCCGGCCGGTCCGAAGCGGCGCCGCGACCCCGGCCGCGGCTGCGGGAACGGCGTCCCTCTTCCCTCGGCATCCGCGCGTCGCGCTCCGCCACGGGTTCGGGCAACACCTCCTCATCCCTCTTCTCGACCGGCGCCACCTCCCACTGCCCGTTCTCCCCCTTCTTCAGCGTCAGGCAGCCGCGCGACGCCGCCTCCGCCAGGAACTTGCTGAACTTGCTGTACCCCAGATCCTTTTCGTTGAAGTTGGGGTCAAGCTCCAGCATCACCTGCTTGAGGCGGTCCGAGCGCATGACGTCGCCCTCGGCGGCCATCTGCTTCACCGCCTTCTCCGCCAGCACCCAGGGGTCCGACGCTTCACGCGTCGTATCGTCCTCCTTCGTCAGGCCCGTGAGGACGGAGTACGAGTAGTACTCGTCGCAGTTCTGGACCAGCAGGTCCGATGCCGAGTCGCGGATCCCGACGCCGATGACGTACTTGCCGTATTCCTTGAGCTTGAGGACGAGACTGCTGAAGTCGGAGTCGCCGGAGAGGATGATGAAGGTCCCGATCTCGGGACGCGTGAAGACCAGCTCGAGGGCGTCGATCGCCAGGCGAATGTCCGTCGCGTTCTTCTTCGAGCTGCCGTAGGCGGGCGCGAAGATCAGGTCGATCGACGCTTCCGCCAGGGGAACGATGTACTGCGGGTAGCGACGCCAGTCGGCGTACGCCCGCTGTACCGCCACCTTCCCCTTGATGATGTCGCTGTTGAGTAGGTTCTTGAGCTCCTTCGACAGGTCGCTGCGGATCCCCATCGTGACGTTGTCGAAGTCGATGAGGAGCGCAGCGTTCGGGGCCGACGGTGCCGGCCCGGATGTCACGCCCCGATGGGGGGCGCGTGCAAACTGTGCAGCCATGTGCCTCGCTTCTGTTGTGAACGATCTCTTCCCAACGGCGAGGCTCCTTCCCTTCTACACCGCTCCCCACCGCCTCGTCCGGCGCAGGAAGAAGGGCGAGGGCAGCGGCGAGGGTCGGGGCGTTCGCCCCGCGCTCGCCACCGCGCTCGCCTCGTCCTCCCCGCGCCGGGGACTGGCGATGGGGTCGCGCGATGAGACCGGTAAAGGAGTCTCGCTCTCCCTTACGGCGTCCGGCGCGTCGATTCCTCCGCGCTGATCATACGCGCGAGCTCGACGCGACGGACCTTCCCACTCCCCGTGCGTGGGAACGAGTCTAGGAAGCGGACCAGGTCCGGAACCTTGTAGTCCGCGAGTGCGCCCCGGCACCACTCCTTGATCTCCTCGCCCGTGATGATCGCCCCCTCGACCGGAACGATGCACGCACAGACGACTTCGCCGAGGACTTCGTGCGGGAGCCCGACCACGGCCGCATCCAGAACCGCAGGGTGCGCCTGGAGGCGATCCTCCACCTCCCGCGGGTAGATGTTGAAGCCGCCCCGGATGATCAGCTCCTTCCGGCGTCCCACGATGTGGATGAACCCTTCCTCGTCGATCATCCCGAGATCGCCGGTGAGGAAGAAGCCATCCTCGGTGAACGCCTGCGCGGTCTCCCCGGGCTGACGGTAGTACCCCTTCATCACTCCCGGGCCCCGCACCGCGATCTCGCCCAGGCTCTCTACCGGAAGCACGCTCCCGTCCAGATCCAGGATCCGGACTTCCGTCTCCGGTAGAGGTCGGCCGACCGTGAAGACCTGCTTGTCCTCCGGGTCCTCCGCACGCGTGATCGACACCGCCGAAGCGGTCTCGACCAATGAGTACGCGATCTGCAGATTCGGGCACAGCTCGGCGCGGATCCGGCGGACCATCTCGTCGCTGATCGGCGCCCCGGCCACGATCCCCGCACGCAGCGACGAGAGATCCCGCCGCTCGTGCTTCGCTTCCTGCAGCTCCGTGACGAAGACCGTCGGCACGCCGTAGTGCACCGTCACCCGGTGCCGCTCGATCAGCTCCAACGCCTCGTCCGGGAGGAACTGCTCCTGCAGCACCAGCGAGGCGCCGGTCATCACCGTCCCCAGGATCCCCGGGCCGAGCCCGAACACGTGGAAGACGGTGGTGACGCCGAAGACCACGTCGTCGCGGTTCAGGCCGATCGCCTCCACCGTCCGCCCCGCCGTGGTCACCAGGTTGCGGTGCGTCAGCGCCACGCCCTTCGGCTTCCCCATCGTCCCCGAGGTGTAGAGGATCGCGAACACGTCCTCCGCCGGATCGACCTGCACCGGCGGCAGCGCTCGCCTCTCACCACTCGAGACCAGATCCTCGAACTGATAGATCCGGTCGTCGTACCACAGGTCCTCTTCGCCCACCGTGACCAGGTACTGCAGGTCCGGGAGCGACGTGAGGAAGCCTTCGTACAGCTCGAGATAGTCGACTCCTCCGAACGACTCGGCGATGACCACGGCCACCGCCTCCGAGTGCCGCAGCATGTACTGGAGCTCCGGCACCGTGTAATGGGGGTTCAGCGGAACGATGATCGCGCCCAGTTTCGCCGCCGCGAAGACCGAGATCACGAACTCCGGCCAGTTCGGCAGGTCCAGTGCGATCCGGTCTCCGGGCTCGATGCCGAGTTCACGAAGCGCTGCCGCGAGCGCCGAGGCCCGCGCGTCGACCTGCCTGTAGGTCCAGCGGCGATCGTTGAAGATCAGGAATGTACGGTCCGGATCTTCCGCCGCCCGCGCTTCCAGCACCTCGGCAACCGACAAGCCATAAAAGCGCTCGTCGAGCGCCATTCCGCCTCCGTCGGGAGAACCCTCTCTCGCGCCGTCACCGGCGGCCATCCGCGCCGCCGTGGGCCCAGACTCTAAACATAGCGGAGTGGGCGACGCGCGTCAAATGCAATTCTCGTCTTGAGATACCCTTGGGTCGCTGGACTTGTTCATCGCCCTGCCGCGGCCAGCGCGGCGCCCACCGCGGCGTCCTCGAAGGGGTGTGCCCAGTCGCCTTCGGGGCTCCTCGCCACGACCCCGACGCACCGCAGGTACACGACGTTCGGCCGCGCCGCACGGGACTTCTTGTCGCGTGCCATGAGCGCGGCGAGGCGGTCGGTGTCGAGCCCGGCAGGCGGCGCGGTCGGGAGCCCGAGCCCGTCCAGCACGTCGCGCAACCGGTCCGCCGTCCCTGGCGCCGTGATCCCGACCTCCTCCCCCGCGCGCGCCTCGGCGACCATACCGACGGCCACCGCATACCCGTGCGGTACGCCGTATTCCAAGGCGGCCTCTATGGCGTGGCCGATGGTATGGCCGAAGTTGAGCGCCTTCCGCGGACCGCCCTCGAGCGGGTCCCGGGCGACGAACTCCGCCTTGATCTCCACGGACCGCCTCACCAGGAAGGCCATGGCCTCCGGGTCGCAGGCAAGGAGCGCAGCGCCGTTCGCCTCGATCCAATCCAGGTACGCGGCATCGGCGATGGCCCCGTGCTTCACCGCCTCGGCGAGCCCGCAGCGCAGCTCTCGGTCGGGGAGGGTGCGGAGGAGCTCGGGATCGATGACGACGCGGCGCGGGTGGTGGAACGCGCCCACCAGGTTCTTCCCCTGCACGGTGTCGACGCCGGTCTTCCCGCCGACCGAGGCGTCCACCATGGCGAGAAGCGACGTGGGGACCTGAACGAACGGGATGCCGCGCATATAGGTCGCGGCCACGAAACCGCCCAGGTCGCCCGCCACGCCGCCGCCCAGGGTCACCACCGCCGAATCCCGGCCGAGCCCCGCCTCGAGCATGGCCCCGGTCAGCGCCGCCCACGTCTCCACCGTCTTCCGGGCCTCGCCGGCCTCGAAGGAGAAGAGGTCGACGCGCTGCCCGGCCTCCTCGAGCGCCGTCCGGGCCCGGGCCCCGTACAGGTCGGCCACCACACCGTCGGCGATGATCGCGTAACGATGCGCGGGCGCGGCCTCCACGACGAGCTCGCCCAACCGCGAGAGTGCGCCCGGCTCGATGACGACGTCGTAATCGCGATCGCCTGGCGGCGGCACCGGGATACGGATCCGGCTCAAGTTCGGTTCAGCGGCGGAAGAACAGGTTGAGAAGCAGTGTCAGGATGAGGCTGATCAGGATCATCAGCCCGAAGGGAATGTAAACCGTCACGTTGTCGCGGCGCCATACGATATCGCCTGGCAGCCGGCCGATCCCGAAACGGTCGAGGAGCACGAGCACCAGCCCCAGGACGGCGAGCAGCCCCGCCATCGTCAGCAGCAACCGTCCGATTCCACCCATGTTCATGCGACCCGTTCTCGTTGCGACCTGCGGCGGTCGAGCCCCGTGCCGAGCTTGGTCTCGCCGATCACCCACTCGACGACCGGCACGAGTCCGCCGTACGCGGCGTGGATCCGGCGCATCCGATCGGCTCCGTTTCCCCGCTCGAGCAGCTCGGCGATCGCTCCCGGCATGGCGCCTTCGCCGATCTCTTCGGCCGTCGGCGCCACGTCGTCCACCAGCCGGAGCACGGCGGAGCGGACGGGCAGGCGCCCTCCCGGCGCCGAGGGGTCGACCAGCCAGCCTCCGAGCCCGTAACGCATTGCCCGCCACTCGTTGATGGCCAGGAGCGTCACCAGCGTCCCGTCCGGGAGATTCGACGCCGGTTCCCGGAGCCGCCCCTCCGCCACGGCGACGACCAGCGCACGCACCAGGGCGGCGAGCGCCACCGCGTCGTCGACGCGGGGACAGACGTCCGTCACCCGGACCTCGAGCGTAGGATACACCGCGTGCGGCCGCACGCTCCAGTAGTGGCTTCGCGGGTCGCCGATCGCGCCCGTCGTGAGGAGCAGCTCGAGGAGCGAGCGATACTCCCGCTCCGAATCGAGGCGCGGCGGGATCCCCGCGTTCGGCCAGCGCCGCCACAGAACCATCCGGTAGGAGGCGTACCCGGTGTCCTCGCCCTCGTAGAACGGCGAGCTCGCCGCGAGAGCGATCAGGTGCGGAGCATAGTGGCGAACCACGTTCTGGAGGCGAACGCGGTCGAACCGGGGCGGGATCCCGATGTGGATGTGCATGCCGAAGTTGTGCTCGTCACGGGCTATGCGACCGTAATGCTCGGCGATTGCCCGGTACCGCTCCTCCTGGGCCAGGCGATGCGCCTCCCAGCGGCTGAACGGGTGCACGCCCGCCGCGGCGATCTCGAGGCCGACGGCCGCCGCCGTCGTCGCCACCTGGAACCGCAGGCGCCGAAGCTCGCTTTCGAGCGCCGCCGACGACGTGCAGATCCGGCTCCCGATCTCCAGCGTCGTCTCCTGGAGTTCGGGCCGGATCTCGGAGCTCCAATCGGTGGTGAGGACTTCACGGGCTCGGCTACAGAGGGCACCGGTTTCGGCGTCGACGAGCTGGTACTCTTCCTCGACGCCGACAGTAAACTCGTCTTCCATGCTGCGGCCCGTGTGCTCCGTTTCCACGTCCTCGCCACGATCTATCGCGACCTCCCCACCCTCCCACGGCCCGTTCGGAGCAAAGAAAAGGCCGCGACGCCCCCCCAAGCCGCGTCAACGACCGCTACGCGGAGTGGGACGACCCCGAGACGATCGACGCCGTCGCCGCCGCACTCGGCCGATACGGCGCGGTCGTCCGCCTGGAAGCGGTCGACGACTTCCCCGCACGACTCCACGAGAGCCGCCCGCCCCTACCGCACGCCTTCCCTCGCCGCAACGACGCCCACCGCCGGCACGGACTTGAGGGGCACAGCCACGGGCGCGTCGACTACCCGCACACCCGGCCTTCCATGGATCTCGATCCGAGTCACCTCCCCGTGGCGACCCGGGCGGGAAGACAGGACGCGGCGGTACGCATCCGCGAAGCGAGCGGCGGAGTCAGGAGTGTCCCAGACCGAGTACCAGACGAGCACGTGCTCGCCTTGCGGCGATTCCATGAGGACGTACCGATCGCCGTCCCACCCTGCGGCGAGGGTGTCCGTCCCGCGCCCGAGGCGCTCCGACAGGAGGATCGAGATCTCCAGCTCCCCCAGCGTGTTCTCGTGGACGCGCCGCCAGTCGCCGCCCGGCGGCTCCAGCTCGAGCTCGGTCGGAGGATCGCGGCGCTCGAGGAACCGACTCTCCGGATGCAGCACCTGCTCCGTCGACACAGGGAGCAGATCGCCGAGGGGCGCCGGGTAGACCGCTCCGCCCGCCCCGGACCGCGTGCGCCAGAGCGCCTGCACGAACCCCGCGCCGCCAACGTACGGAAAGAGCAGGGTTTCCCGGATGATGCGAGGCGCCGAGCGA
>Ga0207873_1000700_pt1 | contig 35564 bp, 28 predicted proteins | sample BGWIniCompost_FD_187373 | JGI IMG/M metagenome (GOLD analysis project Ga0207873, IMG submission 187373) | Cellulose adapted compost microbial communities from Newby Island Compost Facility, Milpitas, CA, USA - BGW Initial Compost (SPAdes)... ... | reverse complement strand
TCGCCCACGAGCGCGGGGAGACGCTCTCGCTCCTGATGAACCTCGCGCTCAAGGACTGGGAGAGGACCGGCATCCACGACGAGTGGGGCGAGGTAAGCGTCGAGGATCTGGTGGAACGACTCGTCGACCACGACGCCGCGCACCTGCGACAGGCGCGCGGGGAGAGCTAGCCCGCAGCGTCTCGGTCCTGCCTACCTCGCCCGCAGCGGCGCCGCGGCCCGCACCAGCGCCAGTGTCTCCTCCACGGTGTCGTGCGGCGTGATGGCGCGGACGACCACCTCGTCGAGCACGCCGTCCCACGCTGCCAGCGCCTCCTGGATCGCCTCGGCCGACGACGCAGCGATGCAGGTGTCAACCGGTGCGACCCCCATGCGACGGAAGTGATCGGCGTAAGCCGGGATGCGGGCGTACCGCGAGCCTTCCTCCGTGAGGCGCCTCGCCGCATCGTCGCCTAGCGCCACGCGCACGTAGGCCGCCAGTGCCGGGGTCTGCCGGCCTGCCTTCGCCGCGCCGGCCTGGACCCACTCGACCGACCGCCGGGCATATTCCGGCGTGAGCCAGTTGAAGAGGACACCGTCGGCCACCTCCCCCGCCAGGTGGCACATCTTCGGGCCCAGTGCGGAGATGTAGATCGTCGCGTCGAGCGCCTCCCGCAGCGCCTGCACGCCGTCGCGCACGCGCGCCAGTGCTCCGGGGCCACCCGCGCCGCTGCCAACGCCGAGCAGCAGGCGATGAAGCGGGAGACTGGTTCCGGCATCACCCACATCGTCCGCCGCGCCCGACTGACCAAGGACCTGCGCCGCGATGCTGCTCGGGCTCCGCCGCGAGAGGGCGATCACCCCGACGCCAAGCGCGATCGTCTCCGTCACCTGCGCCGCCTCAGCCAGAGCGGCCAGTCCGTCCCCTTGCGGCGTATCGTTCACCCAGAACGAGTCGTAGCCCAGCGACTCGGCCTCGGCCGCTGCCGCCCGCGTCACCTCCGCCGGCACCGCCGCGGCAATGCCGAACCCCCGCCTGCTTCCCGCCATGTCGCCCTCGCTTCCCGTCCTCACCCCGGGAGCACGTGCTCCCCTAGTGGCTATCCTCACCGATCAACGGGACATCGTCCTGCTCCAGGGCGGTTTCGTCGTCCCACTCCAGCATATGGTGGGAGCGTCGCGCCTTGGTCTCCAGGTAGAAGCGGTTGTACTCGTTTGGCGGGATCACGAGCGGCACCCGCTCGACGATCCGCACCCCGTGCCGCGCCAGATCCTCGATCTTCGCCGGGTTGTTCGTCAAGAGCCGGATCGAGCGGACCCCGAGCGCGGCCAGCATCCGCGCCGCCGCCCCGTACTCGCGCTCGTCGTCGTGGAAGCCAAGTGCCAGGTTCGCGTCTACGGTGTCGAGGCCGCGGTCCTGGAGCGCGTAGGCTCGGATCTTGTTGGTCAGGCCGATGCCGCGCCCCTCCTGCCGCAGGTAGAGGAGGACGCCGCGCTCACTCTGGCCGAGCAGCCGCAGCGCGGCTTCGAGTTGGTCCCGGCAGTCGCAGCGCAGCGAGCCGATGGCGTCCCCGGTGAGACACTCGGAGTGGAGCCGCACCAGCACCCCTTCTGCCCCGCGCACGTCACCGCGCACGAAGGCGGCGTGCTCCCGTTCATCGTGCACGTCGTTGAACGCGACGGCACGGAAGCGCCCGAACCGCGTGGGCAGGTCTGCCTCCGCCGCGATTTGGATCCCAAGCGGCTCCGGCGCCGCGTCGGCGCTCCATCCGTTCACATGCATACCGCTGTTCCCTCCGGTTCTCGGCTCGGGCCGGGTCCGACCGGATACACTCCAAGCGGCCCAGCCGACGGGACACCCCCGAACCGATCCTACCGCGAGGAGCGAATCAGGAGGTACCCACGATGGTCGCGCGCACCCCGCCTGAGCCAGCCTCCCTCCAGGGCGACCGCATCACGCTCACCCCGCTGGGGGAGGCCGATCTCGACGACGTGCGCCGTTGGCGGTCCGACCCGGACGTTACGCGCTATTGGATCACACAAGTCGTGCCAACGCGCGCGGAGATGCGAGCATGGCTCGCACGCAATCGGCGCGAGGGAGCCCTGCTCTGGGTGATACGCGATGAGCGGCGCCACCGGATTGGCTTCGTCACCCTCTTCGGGATCGACCCGGAGCACCGCAAGGCTGAACTGGCTCTGATGATCGGCGAGCGCGACATTTGGGGGCAAGGCTACGCCCGGGAGACACTGCGCGTCGTCCTGCGACACGCCTTCACCCCTTCCAGCTACGGTGGACTTGGACTGCATAAAGTGTGGCTCAGTGTGGTCGCGGAGAACCAGGCGGCACGTCGCGCCTACGTCGCCTGCGGCTTCCGCGAGGACGGTGTGCTCCGGGAGGACCTGTACCGCGACGGGGTGTGGCACGACCAGATTCTGATGAGCATCCTGGAGGACGAGTTCTGGCAGCAGAACGAGGCACGCCCGGGAGGCACCAGGGACTAGCGCGCCGCAGGGGTGGGACGCCTATAAAGACACCGGCGGTGCGGCCTCGCACACCGCACCGCCGCGTCAAACGAAGCGCGGGTGATGCCTCGTTTCGGCGTCTTCCTGAGCAAAGTCGCCCGCAGGGCGGCGGGCGGCGGAAGCGAAGGATCGCTACTTGGAACCACCGGCAGCGTAATGCTTCTCCGCCTCCGCCTGCCCGGCTTCGCTCAGTGTGGCATTGCCTGAGATGTCGGCCCGGCTCTGTTATCGGAACCTGCGATCAGTCGTGGCGACGCTGTAGACGAACTCGACCCGGTTGGTGCAGATGTCGAGCAGCCCCGCCTCCAGAGCGAAGAAGAGCGCGACCGCGACGACGCTCGGCATCGCCCAGGAGACGGCGAACCAGGCCGCGACGCCGGCCAGCACCGCGAGCGACCAGAGCACCACCCGCGCCAGCAGGACCCCGTTCCGCGCTCCGGACACCGTCAGCAGGTACGGCCCGCGCCGGTCCAGTACCGATGAAAGGACGATGCTGCAGACGCCCACTGCCAGCGCGATCGCCAGCAGCACCTCCAGCGTCAGCTTCATCTCGCCTCCCTTCCCCGGTGGATCTCGCTCACCATCAGTATCCCGCCACGACCGCCGCGACCATATCACGCACCAGTCCCGAACCCCGACGTGACGACATTCCCAACGCCTCGGGCAAACCGTACCTTGGCGATAGCCGATCGACCTCCCGACGCGGTACGGCAGTGCCGCGCCGTACCGGGACATCCGTCCCATCCGGCACCGCCCGTGCCGACCCGGCACCGCATCGACGCCATCGGTACCAGTCCGCACATGCCGGAGTACCGGGCAAGAACACCATGCGGGGCACGTCCGAGGTCCATGGGCGCCGATCACTGACCGGTCGTCATGCCGATCCCGCCGTCGAGTCCAACTCAGCGCCCGTAGGCGCCTCCGAGGTCCATTTCTCGGTGTGACCGCGGGTCAATGTGCCTCACTGACAAACTTTGACAAGGACTGGTGGTGTCTGTACACTGTGTCCGTATGGAAGCCGGTGCGGCAACCCGAATACGCAACCGGACGAGTCGGGAGGGAAGATATGTTGATTCCACGCTGGTGCCGGATGACGGCAATCGCGGGGACGATGGCCGCAACCGCGCTTCTCGGAAGTCTGCCGGTCAGCGCGGCACAGCGGCACACCATCATGGTCGGGGAGACGCTGACGGGCATCGCAGCGGCCTACGGCGTGACGATCGACGCCATCGCCCAGGCCAACGGCATCGCCAACGTCGACCTGATCTATGCCGGGCAGCAGCTCATCATCCCCACCGCTGATGACGACACCGCCCAGCCGACCGCAGCCCCCACGGCAGCTTCCGAGCCCGCGCCGACCGAGACGTACACGATCCAACCGGGCGACACGCTCTGGAGCATCGCCGTCGCCCGCGGCCTCACCGTGGACGCGATCCTGGCGGCCAACCCGGCGATCTCCGACGCGAACCGCATCTACGCCGGACACACGCTCACCCTGCCGGGTGGTGCGGTACCCCTGTCCACCGGGGCGGCCGGGGCGAACTGGTCGACGCAGGACGTGCGGCAGCTCATCGAGCGCTATGCGAACGACTACGGGCTCGATCCCCTCCTGGTCCAGGCGCTTGCATGGCAGGAGAGCGGCTGGCAGCAGCACGTCGTCAGCTCATCCGGCGCCATCGGGGTCATGCAGGTCTTGCCCGAAACCGGCGCCTGGGTTTCGCAGTTCGTGGTTGGACGCCCCCTCGACATCCGTGGCAGCGTCGAAGACAACGTGCTCGCCGGGACCGCCTACCTCCACTGGCTCATCAACCACTTCGGCGGCTCGCTCGAATTGGCGCTGGCGGGGTACTACCAGGGACCGGGCAGCGTCGCACGAACCGGCGTCCTCGAGGAGACGAACCGCTACGTGCAGAACATCTTCGCCATCCGCGACTACATCGCTCACCATGGCGTCCCGCCCCGGTAGCGCTCGCGGGGCGGAATTCAGCACACCCGAACGGGCCGGGCGAGCACTCCCGCGTGCTCGATCCCGGCCCGTTCGCTTCCCCGGGTTTTACCGTGCTCAGCCGATCATGTTGAGCAACTCGTCGAGTCGCCGGATGGACGGCACCGGGCGCCCCTCGGCGTCCCGCTCCGGCCCGCTACCGTCCCGGTCGAGCAGGACCGCCTCCATCCCAGCGGCCCGCGCGCCCAGGAAGTCCCGCTCGTAGTCGTCCCCGACGTGGAGCGCACGGCTGGGCTCCGACCCACCGAGGGCCAGCGCCCGCTCGAAGATGGCCGGGTGCGGCTTCTCCACACCGACGACCTCGGAGATGACCCAGAAGCCGATGTACTCACCGAAGCCCAGGGCGAGGAGCACGCGGGAGATGGTGGGCCGGGCATTGGCGATCACCCCGAGCTTCAGCCCGCGATCCCAGAGCCCGCGGATGGTGGGCATGGCGTCGTCGTAGACGTGATACATGCGGGGCGTGTCGTAGGCGTCCCGAACCGCCGCCACGCTGCGCTCCAGGTCGGCATCGGGGACGCCCGCGTTGCGGAGCACGTTGGTGACGAACGTGCGGCGGCGCTCATCCCCGGCCGCGGCGCTGACGCGGTGGTCCGGCGGCACGCTCGCCGCCCGGCGCCGCGCAGCGGCATCCCACTCGGCGCTCAGCGCGGCCTCAAGCCGGGCCTCATCGACCTCCAAGCCAATCTCCGCCAGCACCTCGGCGTAGGCGCGCGCAAGGTCCGGCCGGAACGTGAGCAGCGTCCGCCCGACATCGAACGTCACCAGGTCGAACGCAAAGCACGGTGCCGACATCGGGCGTTCCTCCTGTCCGTCATGTGTGGTGTGACAGGCGACGCCGCCTCACCGCACCAGGAAGCCGGCGAACGGGTCGTCCTCCTCGACCACGAAGGTATGGAAGCCGGTGAGGTAGCCGCGGCCCGCGATCTCCGGCACCACCGCGGCAATGTCGCTGACCTGGGTCTCCCGCAGCACCCGCGCCGTGTAGTGGCTGCCGATGATGCTCTCATGCACGTACGGCTCGCCCAGACCGAGCTGGCCATTGGCGTAGAGCCACGCCACGCGGGCCGCAGTGCCGGTGCCGCAGGGCGAACGGTCCACCTCACCGTCCGCGAAGATCGTCACGTTGCGCCCGTGCGCCGCGGGGTCAACCGGCGGCCCACAAATGATCGTGCCGTAGATCCCGCGCAGTTCCGGCTCGAGCGGGTGGACCACGTCGAGCTGCGCCTCGACCGCGTGCTTGACCGCCATGCCGAAGGCGATCAGGTCCTGTACCTGCTCCTTCCGGACCTCCAGCCCGGCCACACTGGCGTCGACCAGGGCGTAGAAGGCGCCGCCGAAGACCACCGCCACCGGGAATGTCCCATATGGCGTTTCGACCTCGACCGCCGGGGCGTAGACGAAGGAGGGAACATTCTCGAAGGCCACCTGCCGGACTCGGCCGTCAACGACGGTCCCGCGCGCCGTGATCAGCCCGGCCGGGCTGTCGTAGCGGATGACCGTCTCCTCGCCGGCCACCGGGTGCATGCCGGTCTCCAGCAGCACCGTGGTCAGGGCGATGATCCCGTGGCCGCACATGGTGGAGTACCCCTCGTTGTGCATGAAGAGTACGCCGTAGTCGGCCTCGGGCGTCACCGGTGGCGTCAGGATAGCGCCGTACATGTCGGCGTGACCGCGCGGCTCCCACATCAAGATGCGCCGCACCGCGTCGTGGTGCTCCCGCATCTCCCGCCGCCGCTCGAGCATCGTCGCGCCCTTGAGCCGCGGCAGCCCCGCCGTCACCACGCGCAGCGGTTCCCCGCCCGCGTGGGCATCGATGGTGGTGATTATCCGGCGTCCGGCCATCTGTCCCCTCTTCGGTCCGCCGACCCTAGCCGAGCGGCGGGTACACGTCGTCGATCGCGAGCGCCCGCAGCGTGGCCTCGAGATCCTCCCGTATGCCGTCGTCGAGGCGCGGGCCCGGCTCTCGCAGCACTGCGCAGTCGATCAACCCCCGGCGGCGCAGGATCTCCTTGCGGATTGCCACGCCCAGCTTCGGCTGTCCCTCGAAGACCAGCAGCGGCAGGTAGCGATAGTAGGTCGCCTCGGCCTCCGCGCGATCGCCCGACTCCCAGGCGCGCCAGATCCGGACCAGGATTTCCGGGTAGGCGAAGCCGGTCATCGTCCCACTGGCGCCGCGCCGCAGCTCATCCAGCATGTACATGCCCCCGAGCCCGCCCACGATGGTGGCCCGCCCCTCCAGCAGCTCCAGCGTCTGGGCCGTGCGCTGCGGCGTCGGCGGGTCCTCCAGCTTGATCGTGGTGATGGCCGGCACGGCACGCACCAGGTCGGCCATGGCCCGCGGCGAGAGGGTGACCCCGTTGACCGGCGGGAAGTCCTGCAGCACGATCGGAATGTCGATCGCCGCGGCCACGCGCTCGTAGTGCCGGGTCAGGGCCGGACCGGGTTGCAGGAAGGTGGGCGGCGCCACCATCACCCCGGCCGCACCGGCCGCCTGGGCCTCGCGGCTGGCCGCGATCGTCGCCTCGGTCCCGTCGTGCGAGGTGCCGACGATGATCGGTACCCGTCCGGCGGTGACCTCCATCACGATCTCAATCAGCCGGCGGCGTTCTTCCTGCAGCAGCTTCTGCGCCTCACCAGCCACCCCGAGGATGGTGATTCCATCGACCCCCATGCCGATGGTGGCCTCGGTCAGCCGCCGCAGGCTCACCTCGTCGATTGCCCCGTCCGGGCGGAACGGTGTCGAAAGGATGTTGTACACCCCACGGAGTCCAGGCATCGGATCACGTCCTTCCCAGCCCACAGGCCTGGTCGATCAGCCACAGCGCACGGGCGCCTCTGCACCGCGCAGCACACCGTCCCCGCACGGCGCATTCTCGTCCCCATCCGGCACCCCGAGCAAGGGCTATAGACGCAGGCGGGGGGATACCCCGCCCCGCCTGTACACGCTCGCGTCTAGAGGGTGGCTAGTCACAAGAGGCTGAGAACGCTTCGCCGCCTCGGCAATCTACCGCGCCAGCCCGCGGAGCACAAACAGCAGGTTCGCCGGGCGCTCAGCCAGCCGGCGCATGAGGTAGAAGTACCACTCACTGCCGTAGGGCGTCGCCACCAGCACCCGGTAGCCCTGCCGCACGAGGTCACGCTGCAACTGCGGCCGGATCCCGTAGAGCATCTGGAACTCGAAGCGATCCGACCCGATGCCGTGGCGCTTGGTGTAGTCGATCACGTGCGCGATGATGCGCTCGTCGTGCGTGGCGATCGCGGTGAAGCTGCACTCGTCGAGCATCCGCTCCGCGAGGTACAGGTAGTTCCGGTCGACCTCGCTCTTCTTCTGGTAGGCGACGTCCGCCGACTCCAGGTACGCCCCCTTGACCAGCCTCAGGTTGGGCTTCAGCGGTAGCAGGTCCTCGAGGTCCCGCGCGGTGCGGTAGAGCATCGCCTGGAGGACGGTGCCGACATTGTCGAACCCGTCGGCCCGCAGGCGGCGGTAGATCGCCAGCGTGGCGTCGACGCGCGCCGACTCCTCCATGTCGATGCGGATGAAGTTGCCCACGGTTGCGGCGTGGGCGACCACCCGCTTCACGTTCTCGTACGCGATATCCTCCCCGAGATCGAGCCCCAGGTGCGTCAGCTTAAGCGCGATATTCGTCTGGAGCCCCTCGGCGGCGATGCGGTCGAGCACGTCGCAGTAGGTATCGGCCACGCCGCGGGCCATGGTCGCGTCGCGCACCCCCTCGCCGAGGAGGGTGGTGTTGGTGCGTAGCCCTTGCTCATTGAGCCGGCGCAGGACGGGGACCGCCTCGTCGAAGGTTTCACCTGCGACGAAGCGGCCCGCGCCCAAGCGCATGCCGTACCGGCGCACGAACCGTGACACCCACCGGTTCGACGTGGCCATGAGGATGCCCTTGCGGAACACCAGGTTCACCGAGGCCGAAACCTGGCCGAGGGGATTCTCCCCGAGTGTCGACGATCCATGCGCCGTCACGACAACGCCACCCTTTCTCGCTTTATCGAGCTAGAGCCGCTCGCCGACCGACTTCAACTCCATGAAGTGCTGCAGGTAGTCGGGACCACCCGCTCGGGTGTTCGTCCCGCTCAGCTTCATCCCGCCGAAGCCATGCACCCCTTGCAGTGCCGCGGTGCACTTCCGGTTTAGATAGAGGTTGCCCACCTCGAACTCGAACCGTGCCCGCTCCAGGTGGGCCCGGTTCCGCGAGTAGACCGACCCGGTCAGGCCGTACTCGCTCGCGTTCGCGATGGCCAGCGCCTCGTCGAAGTCCTTCGCCTTCACGATCGCCAGCACCGGGCCGAAGATCTCCTCGCAGGCGATGCGAGCATCGGCCGGGACGTCGGCGAAGATCGTCGGCTGGATGTAGTAGCCCGGCCCCTCGGCCGGCTCACCGCCGAGCACCAGGCGCCCCTCCTGCTTGCCGATCTCGATGTAGTTCAGGATCGTGCGGTACTGCTTCTCATCGACCACGGCGCAGACGGTTGCCTCGCCGCTCTCGCCGGAGCCGACCTTGACCGTCTCCCGCGTCAGCGCCACGACGCGCTCCACGATCTCGTCGTAGACGTCGGCGTGGACGATAGCGCGCGAGCAGGCCGAGCACTTCTGGCCGGAGAAGCCGAAGGCGGACGCGACGATGCCCTGCGCTGCGTCGGCCAGGTCAGCATCGGCATCGACGATGATTGCGTCCTTGCCGCCCATCTCGGCCGCGACCCGCTTGAGCCACCGCTGCCCCGGCTGCACCCGGGCCGCCCGCTCGTAGATGCGGACGCCCACGTCCTTTGAGCCCGTGAAGTTGACGAAGCGCACCCGCGGGTGGTCGACGAGCGCGTCGCCCACCTCGGCACCACTGCCCGGGAGGAAGTTGACCACGCCCGCCGGGACGCCGGCCTCCTCCATGATCTCGAACATCTTGTAGCCGATGACCGGGGTGTTGCTGGCCGGCTTGACGATCGCCGTGTTGCCCGCCGCGACCGGACCCATCGTCATCCCGGTCAGGATGGCGCAGGGGAAGTTCCACGGCGGGATGATCACGCCGACGCCCAGCGGCACCCAGTAGAGCTGAACGGCCTCCTCCGGGATGTGGCTCAACTGGACCGGCTGCGCCACCTCCAGCGCCTGCCGCCCGTACCACTCCAGGAAGTCAATCGCCTCGCAGACCTCGCCCTCGGCCTCATCCCAGGGCTTGTCGAGCTCGTAGACCATCCAGGCCGCCAGCTCCAGCTTGCGCCGCCGGATGATCGCCGCCATGCGGAACAGCACGCTGGCGCGCCCGCTGGCCGGCATCCGCCGCCACTCCTGGTACGCGGCCTCCGCCGCTGCCACCGCATCCTCGACGTCGGCCGCCCGTGCCTTGGCGACCAGGCCCACGACCTGATCCGGGTGACCCGGGTTGACCGAGCGGATCCACTCGCCCGTCTCCCGCCGCTCACCGCCGATGACGATGGGATAGCGCTGCCCGAGCTGGCTCTTCACCTGCTCCAGCGCCGCCCGCATCGCCGCGCGATTCTCCGGGAGGGAGAAATCCAATGCTGGCTCATTCTGAAACGGTCCGCGCATCGTATCTCCTGATCCTTGCGAGCGCCCGGCGGGCGCCCGACCGGAACCCTGCGCAGGTTGCCGTGCGCGGCACGCCACCGGGGCATGCCGATCTCCCGGTCGCAGGACCGGGAGACGTCGCCGGCCACACCTGCGACTTGCTCAGAGCTTACCCTGACAACCCGACTACGGGCAGCCCCGCCTCGCGAACAGCCGCGTCGAGGGCCTGACCATGCGTCCGCAGCGCCTCATGGAAGCGGCTGACGGCCGCCTCCAACTGCGCCGACAACTCGGCGAACACGTCGCGCGCCTGCTGCGGCGGCGCGTAGTCCGCGCTGTCGACCGAGTCGAAGAGGGCATTGAACTTCTCGTGCAGCCCGCTCGGCCAGAGCTGGGACTGGCTCATGTTCACGTCGATCAGCAGCGGCCGGATCGCGTTGAGTTCGTCCCGCAGCGCGAGGGCCGCCTCGCGGACCTGGGGCGTGCTCGTCTCCCCAGCGGTACGCCGCTCCCACTGGTCGAGTTGCCCGCGCACGAGATCGATCTGGTTGATCGTCTCGTTGGTCCGCGTCAGCGCCGCCAGGATGTCCCGCAAGAAGTCGAACTGCGCCTGCAGATCCTCCCGGCTGGTCTTGATTCGCGGGTCAGGCTCGATCTCGAACGACTGGGTCTGGCTCTGGCCGTCGACGGTCAGCCGGACCTGATAGGTGCCGGGGAGCACCATAGGCCCGTCTGGACGGTGCCAGGGCACCAGGTCTGGCGCCTCGACCCCAGGGGCACCCGGCAGTCGCATATTCCAGAGGAAGCGGTTCACGCCCGGCTTTGCCGGCACGTTGCCGTCCGCGCTGGTGAAGCTGCGCAGCTCGTTGCCGTCGGCGTCCAGGATGGTGAGCGTCACGTCGCCCTTCGGCGCCTCCGGCAGGTAATACTGGATGACCACCCCCTTCGGCGGGTTCTGGCCCGCGTTCAGGAGTTGCTGTTTCACCGAGCCATCCGGCTCTCGTACCGGCAGGATGGCCACCTGGCTGGTCCCAGCGCGGGTGTAGTTGACCGTCCCGACGATCGGTTCCCGCCAGAGCCCCCCGTCGGTGCGCATGCGCATGGTCGGCCGTGGCTGGAACAGGTAGACCTTCCCGTCGTCGACGCCGTCCTTGAGCTGGTGCAGGGGCGTCAGGTCGTCCAGGATCCAGAACGAGCGCCCGTGCGTTGCGACCACCAGCTCGACCCCCTTAATGACGAAGTCGTGGATCGGCACCACCGGGAGGTTGCCGCCCATGCGATGCCAGTTCGCCCCGTCGTCGAACGAGACGTAGATGCCGGTCTCCGTGCCCGCGTAGAGCAGCCCGCGACGGTTCGGATCCTCCCGAATCACGCGGGTGAACTCATGCGCCGGGATACCATTGGTGATTCGGGTCCAGGTCTGCCCGTAGTCGTTCGTCTTGTACAGGTACGGGGTCGTGTCGTCCCACTTGTAGCGCGTCGCGGCGATGTACGCCGTCGCCGGGTCGTGTGGCGACGGCTCGATGATGCTGATCAGCGCCCACTCCGGCAGGTCGGGCGGCGTGACATTGGTCCAGGTCTTCCCGCCGTCCTTGGAGATGTGCACCAGGCCGTCGTCGGACCCCGCCCAGAAGACACCCGCTTCGTGCGGCGACTCGACGAACGCGAAGATGGTGCAGTAGACCTCCGCGCCGGTGTTGTCCCGGGTGATCGGGCCGCCGGACGGCTTCAGCTTGTCCGGGTCGTTGCGCGTCAGGTCCGGGCTGATGACCTCCCAGCTCGCGCCGAGGTTCGTGGACCGGTGCACGTAGTTGGAGCAGACGTAGAGCTCATCCGGGTTGTGGCGCGAGAACATGATTGGGAAGGTCCAGTTGAAGCGGTACTTGAGGCTCTCCGCCCCGACGCCCCAACCGTACAGCTCCGGCCAGACCGTGATGTTCCACTTCTGCTTGGTGCGGTGGTCGTACATCGTCATGATGTCGTTGTAGGCCCGCCGGCCGGCCGGCCCCGACGCCACGACGATGTTCGGGTCATCCGGCTTGATGGCGATGTAGCCGCTCTCGCCACCGCCCGGGGCGTACCACTCCCGCTCGTGGATCGCGCCATCGAGCGAGCGGCTCGGAATGCTGATCGCGGTGTTGTCCTGTTGCGACCCGTAAACCCGGTACGGCACTTGATCGTCGGTCGTCACGTGGTAGAGCTGCGCGGTGGGCTGGTTGTAGATGCTCGACCAGCTCACCCCACCGTTGAAGGTGACGCTCGCGCCACCGTCGTTGCCGTCGATCATGCGCAGCGGGTTGTTGGGATCGATCCAGAGCGCGTGCTCATCCCCGTAGGGTGTGGTGACGCGCTGGAACGTGGCGCCCCCGTCGGTCGACTTCCACAGGCTGTAGTTCTGGACCCAGACCGTGTCGGGATCCTTGGGGTCGGCCGTGATGTGCATGTAGTACCACGGGCGCGTGCGGAGCAGCGACTGCTCGCTGAGCCGGATCCAGGTGTTGCCGTAGTCGTCGGAGCGGAAGACGGCACCGTCCTCGGCCTCGATGATCGCCCAGACCCGACCGGGCTTCGCCGGTGACGCCGCCACCCCGATCTTTCCGAGCAGACCCTGCGGCAGCCCGGGATTGCGCGTAATCTCCTCCCAGGTGTCACCGCCGTCGAACGAGCGCCACAGGCCACACTCCTCGCCGCCGTTCTCGAGCTTGTAGGGGTAGCGCTGAGCCTGCCAGATGGCGGCGTAGAGGATGCGCGGGTTGTTGCGGTCCATCGTGATGTCGTGCGACCCGGCCCGCGGGCTCTTGTACAGCACCTTCTCCCAGGTCCGCCCGCCGTCCTTGGATCGGAAGACGCCGCGCTCCTCGTTCGGGCCGAAGGCATGACCCAAAGCCGCCACGTAGACGAGGTCCGGGTTCTCCGGGTGGATCACGATCTTCCCGATGTGCCGCGTGTCGCGCAAGCCCATGTTGGTCCAGGTACGGCCGCCGTCGGTTGACTTGTAGACGCCGTCGCCGTGCGAAACGTTGTTGCGGATACATGTCTCCCCGGTCCCGACGTAGATCACATTCGGGTCCGACTCGGAGACAGCGATGGCGCCGACTGCGGCCGTGGTGAAGAAGCCGTCGGAGACGTTGCGCCACGTCTGCCCGCCGTCCGTGGTCTTCCACACGCCACCAGCGCAGGCCCCGAAGTAGAAGGTCATGGGGTCCGACACGTCACCCGCGACCGCCACCACGCGCCCGCCGCGGTGGGGGCCGATACAGCGATACTCCAGGGACGACAGCACGCGGTCGGTCAGACTCGCAGCCCGCTGATCCACCCGAGTGTCCCGTGCAACCACCGGAGCATTCCTTCCCTTCCACACGTTCCCGAGTCGCGTCGCCGCCCCGTCATTCCTCGGGTGCGGGGCTGATCCGGTAGCCCCGCACCGGCTCGGCGCCCAGCAGATGCTCGACAAAGTAGTCCCACCGGCGCCGCACGAAGTACGGATCGTTGCCGCAGAAGTGGAAGCGGTTCGGCATGATGAGCAGATCGAAGTCCTTATTGGCCTTGATCAAGGCGTCCACTACCACCAACGTAGACGAGATGTGGACATTCTCATCCATGTCGCCGTGGATGAGAAGCAGCTTGCCCTGCAGGTTCTCCGCCAGCGCCTGGTTCGCCTGCGCGGCGTAGTGGTCCTCGACCGGGAAGCCCATGTAGCGCTCGACCCAGGAAGCCTTGTCGAGCCGGTGGTCGTGGTTCCCGGCCGACGAGACGCAGACCTTGAAGAAGTCCGGGTAGGCCAGGATGGCGTGGCAGGATGCGTAGCCTCCGGCGGAGTGACCGAAGATGCCGACGCGGTCGAGATCGAGGTAGGGATAGCGCATTGCCAGCTGGCGCAGCGCCGCGATATGGTCCTCCAGCCCAGCGTCGCCCAGGTTGCGGTACGACACATCGTGGTAAGCCTTGGACCGCTGCGGCATCCCGAGGCCATCGATCATCACGACGATGAAGCCCAGCTCCGCCAGCGCCTGCGCGTGCCAGAACCCCGCCGAGCGCCCCCGCCCGATGTCGGCGAAGGAGACGGGTGCCTGGTTGGTCTGCGGCCCGCCATAGATGCTGTCGATCACGGGGTAGGAGCGAGACGGGTCGAACGTCGAGGGCCGGAAGATGACGCCGTACACGTCGGTCACGCCGTCGCGGCCCTTGGCCCGGAAGCGTTCCGGCGGGCGCCACCCGGTCTCTTCCAGGAGCCCGACATCGGCCCGCTCCAGCTCGCAGAGCATGCGCCCGTCGGTCGCGCGCAACACCGAAACCGGCGGCAGGTCGACGCGGGAGTAGGTGTCGACGAAGTAGCGCCCAGACGGGGAGATGGTGACGATGTGGTCGGCATCCTCCGGCGTCAGCAGTTCGGGCTCGCCGCCGTCGAGCGAGACGCGATAGAGGTGCGCCGCGTAGGGATCGCGCCCCTCCTCCTTCCCGACTGCCGTGAAGTAGACTAGCCGCGCCGCCTCATCGACGTGGAGCAACTCCGAAACCACCCACGGGCCGCTGGTGAGCTGGCGGACCAGCGCCCCTGTCGCCGCATCGTAGAGGTACAGGTGGGCCCAGCCGTCACGCTGGGAGAACCAGATGACTCCCGCGCCGTCTTCGATCACGCGCACGTTGGGTCGCGGCCCCCAGGTGAGGCTCGGGTCGATCGGCGTCTCACTCGTCTCCTCCACGAGCACGCGGCTACGCCCGGTGGCAGCATCCACCTCATACAGCGCCATCGACCGGTAGCCCCGCTCCCGCCGCAGCACGTAGACCCACCTGCCGCAGTCGCTCCACCAGACGGTGTTGCTGGCCATCTCGCCCCGCCGCCGCATCAGCGGCGTGCCGTAGTAGAGCTGGTGCAGCGGCGGGACATCGACCGGGATCGCCTGACGCCCCGCGACGTCGAAGATGATCAACTCGGCGGTCGGGACCGGGTCGTCCCCCGGCAGCGGGTAGGTACAGGAGTGCAGCCGCGGCCGGGTGCTGCCGTCCAGCGGCACCGACTGCACCAGGTGGAACTTGCCCGCTCCCCGCTCGTCCATGCGGTGGGTGATGATCTTGGTGCTGTCCGGCGACCAGATGGCAGCCGGGAAGAGCTGGGCCAGCGGGTACTGACCATACTCGGGCAGGGCCAGTCCCGCCGAGAGGAGCGGGGACAGGATCGGCGTCGCGTAGCCGAATTCGGGCTGCCCATCACTCGTGAGGGCGACCTCCTCGCCCGTTTCATTGTCGCGGACAACCAGGTTGTGGTCGCGCGCCAGGGCGACCCAGCGCCCGTCGGGGGACGGGAGCGTGCACTCGTCCGGTGACCGGGGCGGCGGTGGAGCCACCGGCTCTTCCCCCGTCGCTCGGGTGCAGGTATACGTCTCCAAGTCGCAGGTCCAGGTTGTCCCGTCCACGTCGAATGCCACGGAGGAGCCGTCCTCAGCAAAGCGCACGCGGTCGAAGGGCAGCGTCCTGGCGTCGTACGGGCGCCCCGTGGCGACCGTGAGCGCAGCAGCGAGCCGCGCGTGGTCGAACGCCGGGCGGCGCGTGCCCGTCTCCGGATCAACCAGGACGAACTCCGCTCCGTCGCGCGTGGCGACGCGATACCAGAAGCGGTCGGAGCCCGGCATCCAGTTCGGCTCGACTTTCATGCGGAAGACACGTCGCTCCGCGTTCCAGGGCAGAAACTGCTCGGCACGCACGTAGTCCTGCCACCCGACCATGGCTTCGCCCCGCCGCGCGTGATTCGTGTCGCTCACGGCCTCGCTCACCCTTCCCTCACCTGTCGACCATCGTCGTGCGCACATCGAGTGGTGCGGTGCCGGGCCGAGGCAACCGCCCCAGCTCCGGCACCGCGCCGCCTACTCCTCAATCCAGGCCTTGTCCAGTTCCAGGACGCGCCCTGCGTGGCTGAACCAGTAGCCCTTCAACCGCGGCTGGATCGCGCTGATGGTCGCGGCGTGCCACAGCCAGACGGTGAGCTGATTCTCCTGGAAGAGCATCTGGGCCTCCCGCGCCAGTGCCTTCCGGGCCTCCGGGTCGGGGTTGGACAGGATGTCCTGGTTGATCGCCTCCAGGCGCTCGGCCAGTTCCTGCAGCTCCGGCGTGGTGGCGTCATCGATCTGGGTGATCGTCCAGAAGTTGCTCGGCGCCCAGGACGCCTGGATCGGCGCCGACGCGGCCGTGATCGAACCCTGGGAGTGGAACGTCACGTGCCAGTCACCCTGGTTCTCCCGCCACTGATCCAGGTACGCGTTCCATTCCAGGGTCTGGATCTGCGAGTCGATCCCGATGACCTTGAGTTGCTCCTGGATGATCTGGTTCAGCAGGCCCCAGTTGGTGTACTCAGCCGAGAGGATGTTGACGAAGAGCGGCTTGCCGTCCCGCTGGCGGATGCCATTGCTGCCCATGACCCAACCGGCCTCGTCCAGGATCGCGCCCGCCCGCTCCGGGTCGTACTCGATCATCGGGATGTCGTCATGGTAGAACGGCGACTGCGAGTTGACGCCCGCCCGTGACTTCTCGGCGTACCCGAACAGCACTTCATCGATGATGGTGTCCCGGTCGATCGCCAGCGCGATGGCCTTGCGCACCGCCAGCTCCGACGTTGGTTCCTTCGAGACGTTGAGGCTGATGAACTGGGCCCCCGGGGTGATCGTCGACTCGATCACCATGCCCTTGCTCTGGAGCAACTCGACATCCTTGGCCTGCGCCTGGATGTAGTCGACGGTCCCGGCTTCCATCTCGATCAACTGGACGCTGGACTCGGGGATGATGCGGACCTCGATGCCGTCGAGCAGCGGCGCACCGCCCCAGTAGTCGTCGTTGCGCACGAACTTGATGCTGCTGCCCGGCTCATACGACTCGAACTTGAACGGCCCGGTGCCGACCGGGTGCTCACTGTAGGTCTCGCCCGTCTCGCCGTAGGCCTTCGGGCTCAACTGGAGCGCACCCCACTGGGCCAGCCCGGTGTACGGGAAGAAGACCTCGATCTCCTTGAGCACGATCTTGACTGTGTGCTCGTCGATCACCTCGACCCGGTCGACCGGCTCGTAGGTCGCGTAGAAGGCCGAGTCCGGCTGGTCGATGTGCCGCTGGATGTTGAACTTGACCGCTTCCGCGTTGAACGGCTCGCCATCGTGGAAGGTGACACCCTCGCGCAGGTTCAGCAGGTACTCGAGGCCGTCATCGGAGAACTCCCACGAAACCGCCAGCCCCGGCTGCAACTCCTCCGCCTCGTTGAAGGTGAGGAGCCGGTCGTACATGTACGAGATCCCTTGCCAGGTGGCCCAGGTCGACTTGGTCAGATCCCAACTGGCCGGGTTGGCGGTGGTGACGATGCGGGCGATGCCTCCACGCTTGCCCTCACCGCCGCCGTCCGAGGAGTCGGGCGAGCCGCTGGGAGACGGCGTCGTGGCGCTCGCCTGCCCGCCGTCACCCCCCGCGGGGCTGGTCGGTTCCTCCGAACCGCCCCCGCAGGCGGCTAGCAGCGTGCCCAGCCCGGGCACGAGCATCCCGGCGCCGATCGCCGCCCGGAGAATCTGGCGCCGGCGCAGCCGCGCCTGCAAGATTCGATCGAAACCGTCGCTTCCAGAGGCCGTGTGCGACATGATCCCACCTACCTCCTCTGCTGACACCCCCGCGGACCGCCTCCGCGTGAGACCACCCACGACATGCCGGAATGCCACACGGTGTGACTCGTGCCCGCTGTCACCCCGTCACGCTCGACTGCGTGGCTCCTCCTTGCTCGGTGCCGACGACCACGTGACGAGGGCAAGCCGCGGCAATCGGTGATCACCTCAGGTACGGGTCGAGCGCATCCCGAAGCGCATCTCCGATCAGGTTCAGCGAGATCACCGTCAGGAAGATCATCAGCCCGGGGAAGATCATCAGGTGCGGCCCCTCGCGCAGGTAGCCGCGACCCACGCTGAGCATGGCGCCCCACTCCGCGGTCGGCGGCTGCACCCCCAGACCCAGGAAGCCGAGCCCGGCGGCGGTCAGCAGCGCCCCAGCGACGCCGAGCGTGGCGTAGACGATGATGGGCGCCATGCAGTTGGGGAGCAGGTGCCGGAAGATAATCCGGCTCCGGCTCGCACCCATGGCGTGTGCCGCCTCGACGTACTCCTGGGCCTTCAATGACAGCACGCTTGAGCGCACGATGCGGGAGAGCGTCGGGGTACCCCAGATGGTCAGCGCGATGATCAGGTTGCTGAGTCCCGGCCCCATCACGGCCACGATGAGAATGGCGAGCAGGATCCCGGGGAACGCGTACATGATGTCGATCAGGCGCATCAGGAGGATGTCGGTCCACCCGCCGAAGAAGCCCGATGCCAGGCCGATCAACGTCCCCAGGCACAGCGCTCCGGCAGTCCCAATCAGGCCGATGAAGAGGGAGATACGTGCTCCGTAGACGAGCCGCGAGAACTCATCACGGCCCAGCTCATCGGTGCCCAACCAGTGCTCCCGCGACGGGCGCTCCAGCCGCCCCAGCAGCCGCTGCTCGTTGGGCGGATGGGTGGCGACAATCGGCGCCGCCACGGCCGCGAGCGTGACGATGACCAGGTAGATCGCGCCGACCAGCGCGAACCAATTCCGGCGCACTTCGCGCCAGAACCGGCGACGGCGACTGACGCGGCCTGACGCCAGCGGCTCGAGGCTGGTGCCGGCCTCGAGGCCGCGCAGGCGCTCCTGCTGCTGCGAAGCGTGCTCGGCGGTCAACCTCTGCTCCCCCATTTCGACGGGTGACGTGATATTCCCACGCCCCCTCCTCACCCCGTCATTCGAAGCGAATGCGCGGATCGATGTAGACCAGCAGGAGATCAGTGATGAGGTTCCCGACGACGAAGCCGATGGCGATCAAGAGCACGGTCGCCTGCACCACCGGGAAGTCGCGGCCGTTCACGCCGTCGATGAGGTAGCGGCCGATCCCCGGCCAGGCGAACACGGTCTCCACGATGACCGCCCCGCTCAGCATGAACCCGAAGTTGAGCCCCAGGATGGTGACCACCGGGATCAGCGCGTTACGAAGGGCGTGGCGCAGGATCGTCACGCGCTCGTTCAGCCCCTTCGCCCGCGCCGTGCGCACGTAGTCGCGGTTGATGACTTCGAGCATGCTCGACCGCGTGTAGCGAGCAAGTCCCCCGGCTCCACCTAACCCCAGCACCAGGACGGGTAGAACCATGTGCTTCAGGCCGTCCCAGGAGAGCGTCGTATCGCCAAGCCCGGACGGAGGAAGCCACTGCAGCCGCACGGCGAAGAGCAGGATCAGCATCAACGCCAACCAGAAGCTCGGGATCGACACCCCGAACAGGGCACCGACCATCGAGAGGTGGTCGACCCAGCGACCCCGATAGATCGCGGAGATGACGCCAACCGTGATCCCGAGAAGCGCGGAGACAGCGAGGGACGCCAGGCCGAGCCGCAGCGTATGCGGCACCCGCCGCTGCAGATCCTTGATGACCGGCGTGCCCTCGCGCAGGGACTTTCCCAGGTCGAGCTTCGCCAGCTTGGTCAGGTAGCGGCCGTACTGGACGTAGAGCGGGTCGTCGAACCCGTACTCACGCTGGATCTGCGCGTACAACTCGGCACTCTTCTCGGGCGGGAGGTCCGGCGGAATGAACAGCGAGGCGGGATCCCCAGGCGCGAGGTGCATGGCAAAGAAGACGAGGGTGACCGCTCCGAGGATGGTCGGGATTGCCAGAAGCACGCGCTTCAGAATGTACGCTCGCACTTCCCACTCCCTCTACTCGGGTGGCACCAAGCCAGCACAGGCGGAATGCGCGCAGTCAGTGGATCCGATGGGTATGCGCCGGAGAGGCGCCGGGTGGCCGGATGGCAGGGCTCCCGCTGTGCCTGAACGGAGACTCAGATTGGCGCCGATCCATTTCAGTCTAGGCTGCAGACTAGCAGAGCCTGGCTCCCATGTCAATAGTTTTTGGCGCCGAAGTGAGCTATAGTTGGCGCCTGAGCGGCATCCTTCGTCGCCCCTGCTGCCGGCTCAGCTCGTGCCAGTACACGGGTGAGGCGGAGACCACACGCCACGGCGCCCCGGGGGAGAGAAACTTCACGAAGCCGGAGAAACCGTGTAGATTTATGCAACCTGGAGACATGGAGGGACGATGGCTCAACCGGTGAACGGCCCAGGGCGCCGCTCAACGTCCCGCGAGAGTGGTGTGCTGGCTGAGGAGGCGTATCACGCAATCAAACGCAGCATCATCCGTTGCGAGCTCGAGCCGGGGCAGCAGGTGACCGAAGAGCAGCTTGGTGCCCGATTCGGGGTCGGGCGCGCGGCGGTGAGGACGGCCCTGAAGCGGCTCTACCAGGAGCGGCTGATCCACGGGCTATCGCGCAACCGGCACGTGATCGCACCGATCACGCTCAAACACGTCAACGAGCTCTTCGATGTGCGCCTGCTCCTCGAGCCGCCCGCGGCGCGGATGGCCGCGGCACGGATCGACGCCGATCTTCTCCGGCGGCTCGAAGAGCTGTGCGGCGCTCGCTACGAAATCGGCAACCGCGAGAGCGCGGCGGAATTCCTCGCAGCGAACACCGAGTTCCATGCCACGATCGCCGAGGCGTCGGGCAACAGCATGCTCGCCGACATGGTGCGAGACCTGCTCGACAAGGTGGAACGGGTCCACCACATGAGTCACCTGCTGCACGACCGGAACGAGGAGGCGTTCCACGAGCACTACGATCTGCTGGAGGCGCTGACAGCACGAGATGGGGAGCGGGCTGAGCGGGTGATGGCCGAGCAGATCCGCGCCGCCCGCACGTTCGTGATCGAGGCGATGCTGGCGAGTGCGGCCGTGCAGACGGTCAACGTCGCGCCGGGGAACCACGGAACGTAGCGGCATTGCGCCTTCGGGGCGGGTCTGGCATAACTCGGATGTGGGGCGCCGTCCTCGTCGGTGCTCCGGGTTATTCTGTCGCGCCACCACCGGGAGCCCTGCCGTGCACGGAGAGTACAAAACCCCCGGAGGCAAGTTGGTGGTCGTCGACTGCGAGGTGCGCGACGGCCACGTCGTCGACGTCCAGGTCAGCGGCGATTTCTTCCTCGAACCGGCGGAGGCGCTCACCGCCATCACTGCCGCGATCGAGGGCATGCCCGCCGACCTCGACGAGGAGGCCATCGCCGCGCGTGTCCGCGCCGCCCTCGCGCCCGACGTCGCCATGATCGGGTTCAGCCCGGAGGCGGTGGCGCGCGCCGTCCGGAGGGCACTGGCATGAGCGTCCACTCCCGCTGGTCCGCCTACCGCTGGCATCTGATCCGGCCGATGCCCGTGGCCTCGGTCGTCAACCATGCGCTCGACGAGGTGCTCCTCCGCCGCGTCGGCGCCGGGGAGCGTGAGCCCACCCTCCGCTTCTGGGGACGGATCGAGCCGGAGGTCGTGATCGGCCGCTTCCAGTCGGTGCGCAACGAGGTTGATGAGGAAGCCGCTCGCCGCTACGGCATCCAGATCACCCGCCGCCTCACCGGTGGCGGCGCCATGTTCGTCGAGCCCGAGAACATCATCACCTACTCCATCTACGCCCCGCAGGAGCTGGTGGCCGGTATGTCCTTCGTCGAGTCGTACGCCTTCCTCGATGACTGGGTCATCGAGGCGCTCCGCTCGCTCGGGATCGACGCCTGGTACGAGCCGATCAACGACATTACGTCGAGTGGCGGCAAGATCGGCGGCGCCGCCCAGGCCCGCCGCTTCGGCGCGGTGCTGCACCACGCCACCCTCTCCTACGACCTCAACTCCGACCGCATGCTCGAGGTCCTGCGCATCGGCAAGGAGAAGCTGAGCGACAAGGGCATCACCAGCGCCGCCCGGCGCGTCGGCCCCCTGCGCCAGCAGACCAACCTGCCGCGCGACGTGATCGTCGAGCGGATGATCGAAACCTTCGCCCAGCGCTGCGGCGGATTGGTGGAGGACGAGGTGTCGGAGGAGGAGATGGCGGAGGCCAGCGAGCTGATCCGCACCAAGTACGGCACCCGGGAGTGGACCTACACCCTTCCGTAGCGTGCGACTAGCCAGGTCGCCGATTATTTGATACGGTGGGAATCGCGACCATCTACCCCTTCCGCGGTCGCGCAGCGTGGCCCATGTGCGTCACGCGCCCCTCGGCGAGTGCATCGGGTATGTAACACAACACACAGCACGTAAGGAGGTCAAGCGTGCTCGACGTCTCGCTGCGAGTGCTCGGCTGGCCTGCGTACCGTAACCGGCCGTACAACCCGTACAACTGGCTGCTGTCGACCCACCTCACCGCGTACGACCCGCGCATCGAAGTCGTCGAATTCACGCCACGGCGGCTGGTCCTGGAGCACTGGGACGTCTGGCACATGCATTGGCCCGAGAAGTTCCTGCGCATCACCCGGCGAGCGGAGATGCTGACCAAGGTCGCCACCCTGGCCGCGCTGATACGGCTCGCCAAGCGGAAGGGCATCCGGCTCGTCTGGACGATCCACAACCTGGCTTCTCACGAGCGGCTCTACCCCAGCGTGGAGCAGTGGCTGCGTGAGTGGGTCGTGGACCAGATCGACGGTGCGATCGCCCTGAGCGAAAGCAGTGCGGAGGCCGCCCGCAAGCGCTTCCCGCGGCTGCGGCATCTGCCACTCGCCGTGATTCCCCACGGGCACTACATCGACGTCTACCCCAACCGGATCGGGCGCTCCGAGGCCCGCGCCAGGCTTGGCCTGGAGCCGGAACACCGGGTACTGCTCTTCGTGGGGCAGGTCCGCCGGTACAAGAACGTGCCGCACCTCATCACGTGCTTTCGCGAGCTGCCGGACCCCAACCTGCGTCTCGTCGTCGCCGGGCTGCCCAACGACCCCGAGCTCGCCGCTGAGGTCCGGGCCGCCGCGGCGCTGGACCCGCGGGTGCAGACGCACCTGACGCTGATCCCGGACGAGCGGATTCAGGTGTTCCTCAACGCGGCCGATCTGGTTGTCCTGCCCTACACGGAGATCCTGAACTCCGGCTCGGCCCTGCTGGCACTCTCGTTCCGTCGCCCGCTGCTCGTGCCCGAGCGCGGATCGATGGCGGAGTTGCGGCAGCGCTTCGGCTTGCCCTGGGTCATGACCTACGAGCAGCCGCTGACGACGGAGACGCTCCAGTGCGCCCTACGGACCCTGGAGACGACTCCGGCCGATGGGGACGCCCTGGAGCGCCGGCTGCGCCAGGAAGTGGGGTGGGACAAGATCGCGGCCGAGACGCTTTCCTTCTACCGGTCGCTGCTCGACCGCGACCCGATCGCGGTGCCGGGCGCCTGGCAGCCCGTGCCGGCGCCCGTCGCCCAGGACGTTATCAGCCAGCCACGAGCCGCCGAGACAGCATCCCAGCATTGACGGTCGCCGTCGCGTCGAACAGCGTGGCCGGCAGGCCGAGCTCGTTCTGGAGGAACGAGGTGAAGGCCGCCAGATCCTTCGGCAGACACTCGTCGTCGAACCCGAGGCGATCCGGCTGCACGGTCAACTCCTCGTTGGCCTCGCCGTCGCCGATGCGCGGGTCGAGCTCCAGGCCACGCTTGACCACGGCGTAGTCGATGCCCAGGATCTGGCAGGCATCCCACACCTCGTGCATGAACGAGATCTTCAGCGCGAGGAAGGTGTTGGCGGCGTACTTGATCATCTCGGCCGTGCGGGTGTCGGTCAGGACGAACTCGACGTCCGGATCGAGCACCGCCCGGTAGACATCAGCCACCCGCTCGGCGATGCCCGGCTCGTCCGCCCCGATCACCACGCGGTACGGGTGACGCGCGTCATCGAAGGCGCGGTGGGCGCGCAGGAACTCGGGGTTCGACGCGAACCGGACGCCCGGGTACTGCTCCTGGAGCGCGCGCACCGTGCCCGGCAGGACGGTCGAGCGCATGGCGATGATCTGGTCCGGGCGCAGGATGGGCGTAATCGTCTCCAGCACCTCGTGCACGATGGTCAGATCATTCTTCCCCAGCACGGTCGGCACCGGGACGGCCATAAAGATCACATCGCAGTCGGCCAGAACCGTTGGGTCCTCATACCCCTTCGGGGGGTCATAGATCGCTGGGTTGTCGAAGAGCCCTGCAGTCGCCGCACCTACGACACCGTAGCCGATGACACCGACACGTGCTTGCACCATCGAGCACCTGCCCTTCTGTTGATTGATACGCACGAAATCCCAGTGTCCCCGGCGATACAGCAACCATCCCGCCTGCCGGCAGCAGGCGGCCCCTAAGGCACGCCGGATTGCTTCTCTACGCAGGCAGCGCGCCACGCCAGTCTGGCAATGATCATCCCGAGCCGTCGATGAGACCGGCAGGGCGTAGGACGGGCGCTGATTCCCGGTTACCGGGATAGCAAGACGAGATTGGTTCCCATGCGTGCCGCGGCGTTGGACGGGATCGGCCTTCCGGAAGGGGAAGCTCCGGCGGCCTCATGACCCCGCGGCCGCGTGCGGGCACCGGCCATCATCATAACCGCACCGAGCGCAGGTTGTCAAAACGGCGACCTGCGTCTCCGCACATACGTTTCACGGGGGGCCTCGGCCCGCAAGCCGGGCACTCGCACCGGCAGCGGGCCAAGGCGCAGGCGCGGTCAGGTGGACGACGCGAAGCGCTACGGCTCCCCGGGCAGTGGCGGCGCGCTCTCGGGCGGCCGGCGGTGCCCGGTTTCCTCCTCGAAGGCGTAGGCGAACCGCAGCAGGTTCGCTTCGTCGTACGGCTTGCCGAGGAACTCAATCCCAACCGGCGCGCCGTCGGGGCTGAAGCCCGCCGGGACCGAGATCCCGGGCAGGTCGGTCTGCGAGCCGATCAGGGTGTTGGTCGGGAAGCTCAGCACCGGCCAGCGACCGGCCTGCAGATCGGCACGGAGCGGCGGGAGCACTTGGACGTCCGGGAAGATCAGGGCGTCGAGTTCGTGATCGGCCATCAGCTTCAGCAGCTCGCGGCGGAAGACCTCGCGCTGAGCCAGCTTGCGGAAGTAGTCCGCCCGGTCCTCCGGCACCTCCGGCGCCTCCTCCGCGATCTGGATGAAGAGGTCCTGTCGCGGGTGGTACTGCCCCGCCTCGTAGATTTCCCGCACGGAGCGCATCGCCGCCGTGGGCCGGGCCGCCAGGAAGCGGTTGAGGTCGTACTTCGAGCGGTGGAGGTAAAGCGAAGTCTCAGCGATGTACTCCTGCAGGTTGGGGAGGCGCACCGGGTCGATGACCTCGGCGCCGAGCCGCCGCAGGTCTGCGATCGCCTGCTCGATGACCCGGTTGACCGGTCCGGAGTCCGGATCATCGTCGGCGCCGAACGCGTCACGCAGCACGCCGAGCCTGGCGCCGCGCAGCGCATCCGGCGTGAGGTCCGCCGCATAGCCACCCGCCGGGCGGCGCTCCATGAGCGCCGCGACGGTATAGGGATCCGAGGGGTCATAGCCGACGAGGGTGTCGAGCAGGATCGCCGCATCCCGGACGGTGCGCGTCATCGGGCCCGCGGTGTCCTGGAACTCGACCAGCGGCGAACAGCCGGCGCGGCTGATCAGGCCGGTCGTGACGCGGAGTCCCACGAGGTTGTCGAACGACGCGGGCACCCGGATCGAACCGCCGGTGTCCTCGCCGATCCCGACGGCCCCAAGGTTCGCAGCCACGCCAGCGCCGGTACCCGCACTGGAGCCTCCCGGGTCGCGTTCGAGCACGTACGGGTTCTTCGTCTCACCACCCGACGAGGAGAACCCGAACCAGGAGGTCGCGAAGTCGGGCAGGTTCGTCTTGGCGAGGATCACCGCCCCGGCGGCGCGGAGCCGCGCCACGATCGTGGCATCGGAGTCGGGCACGTAGTCCTTCAGCGCCGCGGAGCCGAACGTCGTCGTGAGCCCGCGCGTCTCAAGCTGGTCCTTAACCAGCACCGGGACGCCATGCAGCGGGCCGATGAATTCCCCGCGCTCGCGAAAGGCGCGGTCTGCGGCGTCGGCCTCATCGAGGGCATGGGGGTTGACCGTGATGATGGCGTTGATCTCGGGACCCTGCTTGTCCAGCGCGTCGATCCGGGCGAGGTAGAGCTCGACGAGCTGGCGGCTGGTGAGCTGGCCGGAGCGGAAGGCGGCGTGGATGTCGTCGATCGTCGCCTCCTGCAAGCGGAAGGAAGGAGCCGCCATAGGAGACCTCCTTTCAGTCACCTGCGGGGCAGAACGAGGCGGACAACGACCGCGGGTGAGCCGGCAATCGCATCGGCACACCAGCCACGGGCACCGACGCGGGTGCCGGTCCGCCCCGGGACATGCCCACAGGTTCGACTCCTAACGGTCCCTGCCGCAGTCTATTGCTCGGAATGAACCAGGTCAATCACCGGGGATGACAGCGTGCGTGGGACACGCGATGCCCACGCTACTCGACCGGCACGCGCCAGATGCCGTGCTCGTTGTAGACGTAGACGTTCTGTTCGTCGGACGAGAAGCCGACGATGGGAAGCAGGCCTCGCCCGCGGTAGAGCCGGGTCCAGTCGCCGCCGGTACCGTAGGGGCGGATGCGCAGTTCCCAGTCGCCCAGGACGAAGCGTGAGTTGCTCCGGCCGAACGCCAGGCACAGCGTCCATTGGTCGTTCGGAGAGGCGCCGGAGCAGCGGTCGTCCCGGATGTAGACGTCGTCGCTCCAGGTCCCCGGGGGCTCCTCCGCCACCGGGTTGACCTCGCTGCTGGTCAGGTCGACGATCGCCGCGCCGGCGTCGGACTGGAGCAACAGGCGCGAGCGGTCCTCCGCGATCCGAACCTGCATGTCCGCCACGTCCGTCGTGCCTTGGAGCGGCAGCGGGATCGTCCGGCCGTCGCGGAGGTCGGTCAGGGTGAGCGGACTCCCGCTGTGCAGCACGTAGCGCGCCTCGTAGCGATAGCGGTCACCGGTGTACTCGGTGGGCACAGGGGTCGAGATGACGATCAACCGGGCCTCGTCGGGTCCGGCGATCTGCTCAGCCACCGCACCCGGCACGATGCCGAGGCGATGACCGAGGCTGAGCCGGATATCGGGACGTAGGTAGAGGAAGACGAGGAGGATGAGGGCGACGACGGTCAGGACAATCAGGGCATGTTTGATCCGCCGCTCCGTGCGGCTCGGGAGATACTCCATTTCGCTCCTTGTCGGACGGCCGCCGCCGGGTGCTAGCCGAGCAACGGCGACCCGGTGCCGCGACGCTGCCGGGCCTCCTCATCAATCGCCTGCAGGTCGGCAGGCGTGAAGAGGTACTGGATGAGCGCCGGGCCATGCCGGCCAGCAGCCGCCGGGCGGTACCCGCGGAGGAGGATACCGTCCTCGGACTGCAGGAGGATCACGTCCTGGATGTTGTTCATGTCGATGTAGCGGCCGATGGCGCGCAGGATATCCTCGTACCGATAGAGCCCCTCGCGGTTTTCCACGCTCTCCAGCCCTCGCTCCTCATTCCGCGCCCGGCTCGGCCACGATTACGCACGGACGCGCGTGCGCTTATTCGCCACATAGTCGACCAAAATATACTCTCCCAGGTGGTCCGGTGTCGCGAAGAATGCGCGTCCCCGGTTGATCTTCGCCATTTCACTGACGAATCCCGCCATGTATGGGCTGCGCTCCAGCATGAAGGTGTTGATCACGATCTGCTCGCGAGTGCAGCGCGCCACCTCCTTGAGCGTCTCCTGCAGCGTCTGGTACGTCGGCGGGTAGGAGAAGCGCACCTGCGTGCCGTCGAAGTGCGCGGTCGGCTCGCCGTCGGTGATGACGATGATCTGCTTGTTACCGCCCTTGTGCCGGCCGAGCAGTTGCCGCGCCAGCATGAAGCCGTGCTGCATGTTGGTGCCGTAGTTGTACTCGTCCCAACTGATCCCGGGGAGCATCGACGGCTTCAGCTCGGTCGCGACGTAGGAGAACCCGACGATATAGAGGTTGTCGCGCGGGAACTGGGAACGGATCAGGCTGTCGAGCGCCAGCGCGACTTTCTTGGCTGCGGTGAAGCAGCCGTTGTAGAGCATCGACCGGCTCATGTCGACCATCAGCACGGTCGACGACTGGGTGACCAGCTCGGTACGGAACACCTCAAAGTCGTCCGGCTGCAGGCGCACCGGACTGCCCGCGCCGTCGCGGTAGACGGCATTCATGACGGTCTTGGGCAGGTGGAGGAGGAAGGGGTCGCCGAACTCGTAGGGCTTCGTGTCGTCGGTGCGCTCACCGCCGCGCCCGGAGCGATCGAGCTGGTGCTGTCCGAAGCGGTCCTTCTTCAGGTGCTGGAAGATGTCCTGCAGCGCCTTCTGCCCGATCTTCCGCACACCGCGCGGGGTCAGCTCATAGCCGCGGCGCGTGCGCTGGATGTACCCGGCGTCCTCCAACAGCTTGGTGAGCTGCCGGAGCTGATCCAGGTCCTGAGCCAGGTCGTCGCCCAGCAGCTCCCGAATCTTGTCGTGGTCCACGTGTTCCAGGTCGCGCCAGTCACGCACGCTGCGCAACTGGTCCTCGACCTCCTCCATCTCCCGCAGGCGCTCCATCAGGCGCATGGCCTCACCCAGCGTCAACTCCTCGTCGCCGCTGAGGGAGAACTCGCGGTGGTACGGGTTGTTCGGCATAAGCTGGGCTAGGTTCTCCCCGAGCTGGGCCAGCTCCTGCTGGATGCCCGGGTCGCTGAGCACGGCGTCCAGTGCCTCTTGCAACTGGGCGCGCATCTCCGGCGTCATCGAGTCCAGCAGGCTCTGCATAGCGGCCATCTGGCGCGCCAGGTGGTCGAGCAGCTCGTCCAGGCTGTTGATGTTCGGCCCGAAGTAGTGCCCGTACTTATGCATGAAGCGCTCGAAGTCGGGCTCCCCGCCGCGGGCGCGCTCCTCGAGCATCTCGTTCAGCTCGCGGAGCATCTGCCGCATGTCGGCGATGTCCTCCGGGGTCATCTCCTGGATCGCCTGCTGCATCCCCTGGAAGGTCTGCTGCAGCATCTGCTGCTGCAGCATCGCCAGCAGCTCCTGGAACTTCTGCCGGGCGGTCGGGTCCATGAACTCATAGTCCTGCAGGGCCTTGATCCGCCCGGCGGGATCAGGCGGCAGCGAGTCGAGCACCTCCCGGTTGCGGGCGGCCATGCGCTCCAGCAGCCGGTGCAGGTTCTCGTCGTAGCCCTCGCCGTCCTCACCGGCCTCGCCGGACTCACCCGACTCACCGGCCTGGCCCTGCTCCCCGGTCGCGCCGGAATCTCCGGATTGGCCCTGCTGCGACGGCTGCGCGCCGGCCTGGGACTGTCGTTCCAGCCGCTGGCGACCCTGCTCCAGGCGCCGCTCGATCCCGGCTCGCTCGGTTTCGATCACGTCGTCCAGCCGGCGGTTGATGTCCTCCAGCACCGAGCCGAGGTCGTACCGGTTCATCTCCCGCTGGCGCATCTGGCGGATGCGCTCCAGCAGGTCGCGCATCCCGCGCATCCCCTGGCCGTCGCGCTGGTCGGTGCCCCAGCGGAAGAGCCGCTGGAGAGCGCGCGTCAGGTCGCCGTCCGCCAGCACGTCGTCGGAGATGGCGTCCATGATCTGGTCGGCGTCGAAGGGATCGATCCGCTGCGTGCCGTCCCAGCGGGAATAGCGGTGTGCGTAAGAGTAAGCATTCATGATGACCTATCCCCGGTAGCGCACACCCGTGCGTCCACCCGTGTCCTTGTTCAGCCGGCGGTTGAGATGCAGCCCTTCGAGCACGAACTCGACGGCGGACGCGATGGCGCTGGGGTTGCCCGCGGCGCCGAGCCGGCCCGCCGCCTCGCGGAACCCGTCGATGTGCGAGACCTGGTGCACGTAGTTCATCGCCGGCATCATGTCCGAGGTCTCCACGGTCAGGCCGTTCTCGAAGGCAAGTACCAGGTCGTCGAAGTCGCGCACGGAGAAGTAGCGGTTGAACGTGGTCAGCACCGCTCCCTGCATCAGCTTGTCGACGATGCGGTCCTCCTGGACCTCGCCGAGCGCCTCAAGCTCGATCTTGCCGGTCGTCGAGGCAATCGCGGCGTGAAGGTCGCTGATGCGCGGCACTGCCTGCTTCTCACCCAGGCGGATCGCCCGCTTGATGGCATTGCTGATGACATTTTCATAGTTGGAGATCGACATACGCACGCTGACGCCGGAGCGCTGGCTCACATCGTGGCTGCGCCGGGCCAGGTGCGTGATCTCGGCCACAACCTCGCGCATGAAGTCGGGCACCATCACCTCGATGCCGTCGGTGTCGAACTGCCGCCGCTCCTGCTCCATGATCTCGATCTCAAGATCGATCGTCTCCGGGTAGTGCGTCCGGATCTGCGAGCCGTAGCGGTCCTTGAGCGGCGTGATGATGCGCCCGCGGTTGGTGTAGTCCTCCGGGTTGGCGCTCGCCACGATGTAGACGTCGAGCGGCAGGCGGATCCGGTAGCCGCGGATCTGGACATCCCGCTCCTCAAGGATGTTCAGCAGGCCCACCTGGATGCGCTCGGCCAGATCGGGCAACTCGTTGATGGCGAAAATGCCCCGGTTTGTCCGCGGGATAAGCCCGTAGTGGATGGTCAACTCGTCGGAGAGGTAGCGCCCCTCGGCCACCTTGATCGGGTCCACCTCGCCGATCAGGTCGGCAATGGTGGTGTCCGGCGTCGCCAGCTTCTCCGCGTAGCGTTCCTCCCGGCGAATCCAGACGATCGGGGTGTCGTCCCCCTTCTCGGCGATCAGGTCGCGGGCGTAGCGGCTAATCGGCGCAAACGGGTTGTCGTGGATCTCGCTGCCGGCCACTGCCGGGACCTCCTCGTCGAGGAGGTTGACGAGGCTGCGGGCCATCCGGGTCTTGGCCTGCCCGCGCTCGCCGAGGAAGATGATGTCCTGCCCGGAGAGGATGGCGTTCTCAACCTGCGGGATCACGGTGTGATCGTATCCGATCACACCAGGGAAGATCGGCTCCCCGGTGCGGAGCTTCTGGATCAGGTTCTTACGCATCTCCTCCCGGACCGAGAGCACCTGATAGCCGCTCTCCCGAAGTTCGCCGAGGGTCCGCGGCTTAGTCATAGCGATCATGCTCCTTCGTAGGGTACTGAGGGGTGGCTCGGAACGCCCCTGACTATCGCAAGGGCCGCTCCAAAGATGTCGACGTCGCCGTGTCGCGGCGACTCAATGGTACTACCGGTGACAAGGATGTCAAAGGCGGGGAAGAGCGGGATACGTCATGCGTCATCCGTGATGCGTGTTGCGTGTTCCGTGTTTCGTCTTTCTCCCCTCTCCCCTGGTGGGCTCCGTCCGAGAGGGGTCGGGAGTGAGGGAGACGGATGACGCATGACGCATGACGAATCAGTCGCCCGCAAACTCCCGGATCGCGTCGCGCACAGCATCTACGCCGAGCACGCCGTCCTCTTGGAGGCGGGTCAGGAACCGCTCGCGGCGCGCCATCTCGGCGATGGCGACCTCTGCGTCATAGCCGAATCGGGCCGCCAACACCCCGGTGAGCCGGCCGGGTCGGGAGTCCAGCGGCCCACGGAGGACATCGCGCTCGGCGATCGTCTCCGGCTCCGGCTGACCATCCCGGTTGTGGATGACCTCGATGCGCATGAGGCGCCGCAGCGTCTCCCCGCTCGGCCCCGTCCCGACGCCCAGCGTCAGCACCAGGTCGACGCCGCACAGCAGCTCCGGTGGGACTTCCAGCGGGAACGAGGTCAGCGTCTGGAACGCATCGGCCGCGCTCGCGGCGTGGAGCGTGGCTCCCATCCCGTAGCCCGCCCGCACCGCTTCGAACAGCCGCCGCACGCCGGGCCCCCAGAGGTAGGTCGGCAGGTGCGGGCTGATCTCGTTGCAGAGCAGGTAGCTCCGGGCAGGGTCGGCCGAGTCGAGGAAGTCGAAGCGCTCGTACCAGCCCCGCAGGTAGATGAGCCTCACATCGGGAGAGAGGAAGGCGAGCAGCGCCGTCAGCGTAGTCGTTTTACCGGCTTCGGGAGGCACGCCGATCACCAGCACCGTTGCCCGGCGCGCCATCGCCATCCAGAGGAAGGCGGCCGTGCGCGCATCTAGGCTGCCCAGTGCGATCAACTCCACGATCGAGAGCGGGCTGGGCGGCTCCGAGCGATAGCCCCACCAGCCGAACGGCTCCTCATGGCGCTTCGCCGGGTCCGGAAACCGATGTGGCATGCGTCCCTGCTGTCCTGAAGACCAAACCTGAGGGGCGCGTCCTGCGCCTCCTGATGGATGATAGTGTACGGAATGCCGCCGGTGCCGGGTCGCAGTGGCCACCCGGCACCGGCGGGTTTTCCTAGCTGATCCGTGTTACCGGCGCGCTACGCCCGCCGCCACGGCGCGACGAAGCGTCCGGGCATCGCGCCGGTGTGCTCGCCGTCCTGCAGCACGCGGGTGCCGTTGACCCACACGTCGCGCACGCCGACCGAGAGCTGGTGCGGCTCCTCGAAGGTCGCCCGGTCGCCGATCGTCTCCGGGTCGAACACGACGACGTCGGCAAACATGCCCGCCCGCAGCAGACCGCGGTCGCGCAGCCCGAGCCGATCCGCGACCGAGGAGGTCATCTTGCGGATCGCGTCCTCCAGCGGGATGACCTTCTCCTCACGCACGTACTTGCCCAGCACGCGCGGGTAGGTGCCATAGGCGCGTGGGTGCGTCGGCCCCTGGACGGTGGCCCAGGCGGGGTCGAGCCCGCCGGCGTCGGTCGAGATCTTGATCCACGGCTGCTTGAGCTGCAGCCGCAGGTTGTCCTCACTCATCTTGAAATAGATGGTGAAGATGCGCTGCCCTTCCGAGGCCAGCAGATCCATCGCCGCGTCGACCCAGTCCTGGCCACGCATCTCCGCGATCTCGGAGAGCCGCTTGCCGACGTACTGCTGGTTCTCCGGCTTGGCGAAGCCGACGGGCATGACGTTGTCCGCGCCCGCCATGTCGACCTGTGCTTCCCAGCCACCGGACGGGTTCAACGCCTCGGCCTTGATCTTGGCCCGCATCTCCGGGTCGCGCAGGTTGTCGTAGAACTTCCCGCCGGCCGCGGCCCAGGGCGGCAACACCGACGACAGGCCGGTGCCACTGGCGGTGTAGGGGTACATGTCGGCCGTCACATCCAGGCCCTCGGCGCGCGCCGCCTCGATGCGCGCGATGGTGGCCGGCATCAGGTGCCAGGCCTCCCGGCCCGACGCCTTAAGGTGGTAGATCTCCACCGGTGCGCCCGAGCGCCGGCCGATCTCCAGCGCCTCCTCCAGCCCGTCGAGCAGCCCGGTCGACTCCGACCGCATGTGAGTGATGTAGACGCCGCCGTAGCGCGCGACGACCTTGCAGACCTCCACGATCTCGTCGGTGGTGGCGAAGGTGTCGGGCGGGTAGATCAACGCGAAGGAGACGCCGAAGGCGCCGTCCTCCATCACCTCCGCCATTACCCGGCGCATCGTCTCCAGCTCGTCGGCGCTGGCCGGACCCATGTCCATACCCTTGGCGTATTGCCACAACGTGCCGCCGCCCAGGAACGAGCCCACGTTCGGGGAGACCCCGCGCTCGGTGAGCGCCTCGAACCAGTGGCGGAAGCGGGTCCAGCCACGTGCGCGTTCGGCCCAGTCACCGACATCCATGGGGAAGAAGGCGTTCGCCAACGGGTCGGTGAAGCGGCCGCCGGCCGGTGCCGGCGTCCAGGCCTCGCCCATGATCTCAGTCGTCACGCCCTGGGTAATCTTGGAGAGGCAGCGCCCGTCGGCCATCAGCGGCAGGATCGAGTGGCTCTGGATATCGATGAAGCCGGGGCAGACCACCATGCCGGTGGCATCGACCACCTCCCGCGCCTTCTCGTCCGGGATCATGCCGGGCGGCGTAATGTCGAGGATGCGATCGCCTGAGATCGCCACATCGCCGATGAACCAGGGATTCCCGGATCCATCGACCACCTTCCCGTTGCGGATTAGGACATCGATATCCGCCATAAGACCTCCCTATCCGCGTGCCACAGCAACCGGACCGGCCGCCGCAGCGCGCCCCGCCGCGACGGGCGTCCGACACACCTGTGCACACTCTCTCCGGAGACACCCAGACCGTCAAGACTCCGTGCGCGAGCGCCCACGCCGGGTGCATACCTCCGCACGCCCAGCCCCGGCTACGCGCGCAGTCGGACGCCCCAGGAATTCACGGATTCGCAAGCCACGTCGGCGCTTCACGAGGTCACAACAGGCTGAATCTGTCGTAGACTAAGACGATCGGACATTCAACGGGCTCGGATTCGGATAAGGAGGCACGCCATGGTCGACCCGCGCGAGCCGATTCCGGCCCAGACGAGCGCACCGCCCGGCCGTCCGGTGGACCGGGACACCATCGAGGGGCTCCCGACAGTCGGAGACGGCAGCGGGCTTAGCCCCGACGAGCGCTTCTACCGCGAGGAGGTGCAACTGGCGCTCCGGAACCGCGGGATGCCGCTCGAAGCCCTACGGTATCCGATCACCCCGACCGGCCTGCATTACCTGGTGATCCACTTCGACATCCCGGACATCACGCCCGACGACTTCCACCTGACGGTCGGCGGGCTCGTAGCGAACCCGCTGCGCCTGACCCTGGCGGACCTCCAGGCCCGCCCGTCGGTCACGGTGGCCGTCACGCTGGAGTGTGCCGGGAACGGGCGCGCGTTGCTGACGCCGCGCCCGACGAGCCAGCCCTGGCTCGTGGAGGGGGTGAGCACCGTCGAGTGGACCGGCACGCCCCTGCGCGGCCTGCTGGAGGAGGCCGGGCTGGACACCCGCGCCGTGGACATCGTCTTCACCGGGCTCGACTGGGGCGTCCAGGGTGGCATGGTGCAGGCGTACCAGCGCAGCCTCTCCCGCGAGGAGGCGATGCGGGACGATGTGCTGCTGGCCTGGGCGATGAACGGCGAGCCACTGCCGCCGCAGCACGGCTTCCCGCTGCGCCTTGTGGTGCCCGGGTGGTACGGCATGACCAGCGTCAAGTGGCTGACCGACATCAGCGCCCTCGCGGAGCCGTTCACCGGCTACCAGATGGTGGGGAGCTACCGCTACTCCCAGAGCGCCGATGATCCCGGTGAACCGGTGACGCGGATGCGGCCACGCGCGCTGATGATCCCGCCAGGCATCCCCGACTTCGCGACCCGCACTCGCGTCGTCAAGGCCGGGCGCGTGGCCCTCCAGGGCCGCGCCTGGGCCGGGCGCGCCACGATCGAACGGGTCGAGGTCAGCACCGACCAGGGAGCCACCTGGGCCGAGGCGGAGCTGGACCCGGCGGTTTCGCCCGTCGCCTGGCGTGGCTGGCGCTACGACTGGGATGCTCGCCCCGGGCGCCACACCCTGGCGGTGCGAGCCACCACGGCCGACGGCGAGACGCAGCCGCTCACGCCGCCCTGGACCCACCAGGGCATGGGCAACAATGTCGTGCAGACGGTCGACGTCATCGTGGTGTGAGTGGACGGCAGGCCCGCCGGGTTTCCGGCGGGCCTGCGCTCGCTTCACGACGTCGTGACGCGGGTAGGGCCGGGGCCGACCCCTGCCCGCGTGGCCACCATGCCGAACGCAGCGACTCCAGCCGGGCGGAAGCAGTTCCGCCAGGAGACCACTGCATCCTGCCGGCCCCACGCGCAGTGGCGGCGGGGCCACGTGGCCCCGC